>OBYI01000014.1_pt1 | contig 270151 bp, 245 predicted proteins | sample 1476711 | NCBI WGS metagenome assembly OBYI01 (sample SAMEA2580190, study PRJEB22360) | human gut metagenome | biome: human gut; feature: human-associated habitat; material: faeces | place: Denmark | collected 2008/2010
CTTTTATTCATTTTAGTTGATACTTATAGTAGTCAACCAAATCCAGGGTAAGACAGTTAACTATTGATGCTGCATTAGATATGCTTCAATGGCTGGTGCGGTGGCATCTTTAAGCAATACAGTCTTGTCTTTATCCAACAGATATAGAGTCGGGATAGCCTTTAAGTCATAGACCTGTTCTTCTTTGATAGTGAACTTCTTGTCATATCCGTTAATCCATTCGTTGGGAAATTCGCTCAGATGCTTTTTCCACTCGTCCAGTTCCTCATCGGGGTAGATGGAGAGAAGTACCAACTTCTTTTCCTGTAAAAGCTGGTTGATGATGGGAGCGTTTTTCAGACCTTCTATGGTTTCTGTGCATGCCTGACAGCCGGGATTATTGATAAATAACAGAAGATATTCCGCTTTCAACTGATATAATGAACCTTGTGCTCCGGAGGCCAGGGTATAAGTGAAGTTGAGCGCTTTGGTTCCGATACGATTTTTCTGAGCCAGCTTAAGACGGGCCTGGGGACGTATCTTCTCTGTTTCGTTCAATACAGGAGAGGCTATCATTGCTTCCAGTACCGGTATATAAAATTCTTCGTTGCGCATGGGGGAGTTGGGATCATACAGATACTTGTCTGCCAGGTCGGTGATATATGTAAACACCTTCTTGTCCACATTGGTCCGGTCGATTACATTGCGCATGGCTTGTTGGGCTGTTTCAAGCGGTACGTGGTTCAGCAAGTCGCAATAATCTGCCCACGCCTGCTCCGTTACTTCCGGATGGTGGATATAGTTGGTGTCGGCAAAGTTTACATTGTCCCAATAATGCTTGGCCAGAAAGTCGGCCCGTTGTTCCGGTGCTGTCATCATTTGCGGGATGGCGGGCATCTTAATAGCCTTAATGGTATCTTGCGGTGTTTCGCTTTTGTTTTGACTTGAAGCATTCCCGTTTTTACAGGCGCCAAGAAGAAGGCACAGAATGAGTATAAGGCTTATGTTTGTTTTCATGACAATTGGTTGGTTTAAACTTACTTTCGAAAGCAAAGGTATGAAAACTATGTGAAAAAACATACCGATATTCCGGTAAGTTTTGAAAACTGGATATGCGGCTTCGTATTTTTTATCGATACAGCCGACTTTGTGTGAATAGGGCTAAATAATCTCTTCCCTTCGGGTGGAATCTGCATCGAATTTGTTATCTTTGCCCGTAGCATTGGTTATTTTTTAATAAAAGCTGATATGAACGCACCTGTTAAAACGCTCCGTAAGCTCCCGATAGGGATACAAAGTTTCGAATTTCTTCGCTCGGAAGGATATCTTTATGTCGATAAAACAGAACTGGTCTATCGTCTCGTAACGAAAGGGAAGCCTTATTTCCTCAGTCGTCCCCGGCGTTTCGGGAAGAGCCTGTTGCTTTCCACGCTTGAAGCTTATTTCAAGGGGAAGAAAGAACTTTTCGAAGGACTCGCTATCGAGAAATTGGAGCAGAACTGGTTCGAATACCCGGTGTTGCACCTAAGCTTGAATGCTGAGAAATATGACAGTAGGGAACGATTGGAAAGAATGCTTGAACTGCAACTGGAAAGTTGGGAAGAGATGTATGGAGTAGATAAAGGCACAATGACCTACTCCGGACGCTTCATTACCATTATCCGACGTGCATACGAACAGACCGGACGCCGTGTGGTCGTACTCGTAGACGAATATGACAAACCCATGCTTCAGACATTCGATAAACCTGATTTGCAAGAAGACTTCCGTAAAACGCTGACCGCTTTCTATACTGTACTCAAAGATGCTGACCCTTATCTTCAGTTTGTCTTTATCACCGGAGTAACGAAGTTTGCGCAGATGGGCATTTTCAGCACGCTTAACCAGTTGAATGATATCAGCTTCGACCTTGAGTACAACACCCTTTGCGGCATGACACGTACGGAAATCGAAACCGTTTTTGTACCTGAATTGCAAGAACTAGCTCTCCAGGCTGAAACAAATTATGACGAAGCTATAGAGCAACTCACCCGCCAGTATGACGGTTACCGCTTCACTCCTGAGAAAGGATTTACTCCCATGTTCAATCCTTTCAGTGTGCTCAATGCCCTTGCTAAGTCGCGTTTCGGTGACTATTGGTTTGCCAGCGGAACGCCTACTTTTCTGGTAGAGATCCTAAAGAAGACAAATTTTGACCTTCGCGAATTGGACGGTATTGAAGTCTCTTCTGCTTCATTGAGTGACGACAGGGCGAATATCTCCAATCCTGTTCCGATGATTTATCAAAGCGGATACCTGACTATAAAGTCGTTCGACCAACGTTTTCGTACATATACGCTGGGGTTTCCTAACGAAGAGGTGAAATATGGTTTCCTCAATTTTGTCGCCCCTTTCTATACTCCTGTCGCATCCACCGATACCACCTTTTATATCGGGAAATTTGTGCATGAACTGGAAACGGGCGAAACGGAAGCTTTCCTCACTCGTCTGTCCTGTTTCTTCGCCGATTTTCCTTACGAACTGAACGAGAAAACGGAACGTCATTATCAAGTTGTATTCTATCTCGTCTTCAAACTCATGGGGCAATTCACGCAAGCGGAAGTCCGTACCGCTATCGGTCGTGCCGACGCAGTAGTAAAGACTGCGGACTACATCTATGTGTTCGAATTTAAACTCACCGGCACCGCCGAAGAAGCTCTGAAGCAGATTGATGAAAAAGGTTACCTTTTGCCCTACACCGTGGATGGCAGGCGACTGGTGAAAGTCGGTGTGTCTTTTGATGCCGCGAAACGGAATCTGGGAGAGTGGCTGATTGTTTGACTGCACTGTGAATAAAGAAAAACCAAGCTGTTTATTTCTCTTTCGCCAGCGTGAAGACAAATTCCAGTCCGCCGCCTTGATTATTCTTGGCAGAAATGTTTCCTCCGTGGATGATGACGGCATTCTTTACGATGGCAAGCCCTAAACCGGTTCCGCCGAGTTTGCGTGAACGCCCTTTGTCCACCCGATAGAAACGTTCGAAAAGGCGGTTCAGATGTTCCGGAGAGACACCGATGCCCGTATCTGCGAAGCTGAAATAATAGTAATTCTCATCTTCACGGAAACAGTTGATGTTTATCTGAATATTGGTTCCGGCGTATGCGATGGCATTGTCCATCAGGTTACGGAAGATGGAGTAGAGCAGAGAGTAATTGCCTTTGATCTGGATACCCTTCTTTAGTGAATCCACGATGCTAATGTGCTTTTCTTCCAGTTCCAGAGAAACTTCATTGATGATGTTCCCTACCAGTACGCTGATGTCTACCCGTTCCATGTCTATCATGTTGGCGGCTTCGTCCATGCGGGTCAGTACGGATATGTCGCGTAGCAGCCGGCTGAGGCGATTGCTTTGTGCGTAGCACCGTTCGAGGAACGTATTTATCTTGTCACGTGAGATATTCTCGTTATTGACAATCGTTTCCAGATAACCTTGGATACTGCTTACGGGAGTTTTCAGTTCATGGGCAATGTTCTGGGTTAATTGGCGCTTCAGACGTACCTGCTCTTCTTCCTGCGTGACGTCATTGATCGAAATCTCGAAGCTGGCATCCTGAAAGATGATACATTCCACGATAAAGGTGCGTCCGTTTTTGTTGATTGTGACGGACATACGCTTTTCGTCTTTTCCCCGCGAGCGTTGCTGCTGGTTCTTGTTGATGAAATGAATGATGTCTTTCAGTTCGCTGATGGCGAATACTTCCTCTGTCGTTTCCAGGTTAGAGTCCGAAATCAGGTTACTGTATTGAGTAAAGAGGTTGTTGACCAGAATCTCTTTTTTGTCTTTGGTGAATATGCCCAGCCCTTCATGCGAAATCTGAAGATGGGTAATCAGTTTCTCGCGTTCGATGTAGAGTGCCTCTTTCGTTTCGTGCAGACGCTTGTATATCTGGATGATGTGCTGCGAAATCTCTCCCAGCTCATTATGCGGAAAAGCGGACTGCATCGCCATCTCTATCGGTTCGTTACGGTCTGCACGCATGGCAAACTCGCGGAGCTGGCTGATAGAGGTTCCCAGTTTGTTGGTGAATTTGTAGAAGATCACCATGAGCAACAGCGAGACAATGACCGTAAACCATAAGTAATGCGGGTCTGCCTGCAGATTATTGATGAGGCTTACATTATATGGCAGTGCCGAGCGGATGATATAATCTCCGTAGCGGGTTGCCGAATAGAAATACGGTAGCCCGGTGGTCTCCGAGGTGCGGCGTACGTCAAAACCGGTTCCGTCTTTCAAGGCTTTCTGCACTTCGGGGCGGTTGAGATGGTTCTCCAGTTGCTGGTCGGTAGTCTGATAACTGTCATAGATCACATTTCCCTGCAAGTCGATCAGTGTGACGCGCAAGTCCTCCAATGCGTGGTCACGGATATACTTTTCAGTCGTTTCTTCGATGGCGGGATTACTGTTCAGCCGTTCGTACAAGCGGCTGTTATAGTTCTGGAGCTGCGTGTTGAGTAACTCGACTTTATATTCTCTTTCGCGTTGATACTGGTAGGCGATGAAACAAAAGGCAAATACCAGAAACAGCGAGATCACCGAAAGGAATAACTTCCGGCTGAAAGAGAGGAAATGTTTTTGCTTGACAGGTAGATTCATACTTCTTGATTATTCGGCTTCAAAGCAGTATCCGTATCCCAGGCGGGTAACGATGCACTTGCCATATTCGCCAATTTTCTTCCGTAAACGGGTGATATTCACATCAATGGTACGATCGAGTACGTATACTTCGTCGCTCCAGATGCGCGCCAGAATGTCTTCACGGGAGAAGACGCGTCCTTTGTTCTGCACCAGCAGAAGCAGTATTTCAAATTCTTTCTTCGTCAGCTGCACTTCTTCGTCGTCTATGCTTACCTTCTTCTTGGTGATGTCGATCACGAGTGACTGGTAAGTCAGGCGTTCGGGCGCCTTTTCCGCCTCCATCGTGGCGGTACGCCTCAGTACGGCTTTCACACGGGCGATCACTTCGCGCAGGGAGAAAGGCTTGGAAATATAATCGTCCGCTCCCAGATTGAAGCCTGTTACGGTATCGTTTTCGGTATCTTTGGCTGTGATGAAGATGATGGGCACTCTGGCTGTTTTCTTGTCTTTCTTCAGCATGTTTGCCATCTTGAAACCGGAGATTTCCCCCATCATCACGTCCAGAAGAATCAGGTGGTAACTGCTGATATCCATCTTCAGAGCCTCTTCGGCGGAGTTGGCGGTATCCACTTCATAACCTTCGTTTTCAAGATTGAATTTCAGAATCTCACAGAGGTCTTCTTCATCGTCGACAACTAAAATACGGTAATCGTTCATATGATATATGTATTAATGTGATATGACAAAGTTAAGCTTTTTTTTATTTCGGGACAAAGATGAGAAGACTTTGTTACGGGCGGATGAAACAAATATTACAATCGTATTACATTCCGCTGAATGCGGGCATCGGGATGATATTTGAAAGTTTTTATGGGATATGCGAGGAAAAAACGTCTGTTATTTGTTATCTTTGTGTAGCGATAGGATAATAAATACACAGTTTGCAGATCATGATAAAAATAGACTTGAAACGATATAGACGCGAAGTGGTAGGAGGGGTGATTGTACTGCTTCTTCTCATCGGGGGAATCTCCGTCTTTAAATATACTTCTTTTAATTCCGGCTTTGAGATCGTAGACGATCTGGGAGGAAATATCTTTCCGTCGGCCATCTTGTCGGTAGCCACTACGGACGCGCAGGTGATTACTCCTTCGGACTCTACCTGCCTCGGAAATCCGAAATCGTGCATCGCCGTTCGGGTGAAGTCGAGGACTGCTTACAGCCGGGTGCGGATAGAGGTTGCCGAGACACCTTTCTTTTCCCGTTCCGTGTCGGAATTTGTGCTGAACAAGCCGAGGACGGAATATACTATTTATCCCGATATCATCTGGAATTACGAGGCACTGAAGAATAACGCACAGGCGGAACCGGTGAGCGTAGCCGTAAAAGTGGAGATGAACGGGAAAGACTTGGGACAACGGGTACGTACGTTTTCGGTGCGTAGTGTCAATGAATGCCTGTTGGGTTATGTGGCGAACGGGACGAAGTTTTACGATACCAGTATCTTTTTTGCCGCATACGTCAACGAAGAGAATCCGATGATCGACCAGCTGCTTCGTGAAGCGCTGAATACCCGCATCGTGAATCGTTTCCTGGGCTACCAGAGCACGGCCAAAGGTGCGGTAGACAAGCAGGTGTACGCACTTTGGAACATCTTACAGAAACGTAAGTTCCGCTACAGTTCCGTATCCAATACGAGCCTTTCGAGCAATGTCGTTTTCTCGCAACGTGTCCGCACCTTTGACGATGCGCTGGAATCGTCGCAGATCAACTGTGTGGACGGCAGCGTACTGTTCGCTTCGCTCCTTCGGGCTATCAATATCGAACCGATACTGGTACGTACACCGGGGCATATGTTCGTAGGATATTACACCGACAACTCCCATAAGGACATGAACTTCCTCGAAACGACGATGATTGGTGATGTAGACCTCGACGACTTCTTCCCGGATGAACAACTGGACTCTACCATGGTCGGCAAATCGCAGAACGAAATGTCACTGCTCACTTTCGAGAAATCCAAACAGTACGCCAACAAAAAGTACAAAGACAATGAAGCAGGCATCCATTCCGGAAAGCTGAACTATATGTTTCTGGAGATTTCCAAAGAAGTACGGAGGAAAATACAGCCGATAGGAAAGTGAAATTCATTTTTAATTCGTATTTTTGCCCAAGTAATCATTTAATGAAAAAGGATGCAAGGCAAGAAATTTATCTCCCCCGGAGCATGGTTTTCGATGAATTATCCGTCGGACTGGAACGAGTTTGAAGATGGCGAAGGCTCTTTTCTTTTCTATAACCCCGATGTATGGACGGGCAACTTTCGTATATCAGCTTTTAAAGGCAACGCCTCATACGGTAAAGATGCCATCCGTCAGGAACTGAAAGAAAACGATTCGGCTTCATTGGTGAAAATCGGTACATGGGACTGTGCCTACAGTAAAGAAATGTTTCAGGAAGAGGGCACTTATTATACTTCTCACCTGTGGATAACAGGAACCGGCAATATCGCTTTTGAATGTTCTTTCACCGTACCCAAAGGCGGAAGCACCAAGGAAGCGGAAGAGGTCATCGCTACACTGGAAGCCCGCAAGGAAGGCGAGAAATATCCCGCAGAACTGATTCCCGTCCGCCTATCGGAAATCTATCAGATCAATGAAGGCTACGAGTGGGTAGTATCTACCGTCAAACAGGAACTCAAAAAAGACTTTCAGGGAGTGGAAGAGGACTTGGAGAAGATTCAGCAAGTGATAGACAGCGGTAAGATCAGCCCCAAGAAGAAAGATGAATGGCTCGCCATCGGTATAACGGTATGCGCGATTCTGACTAACGAAGTGGAAGGCATGGAGTGGAAAACCTTGATTGACGGCAATCGGGAAGTCCCCGTACTCGAATACCAAGGCCGGACCATCGACCCGATGAAAATCGCATGGAGCAAAGTTAAGGCCGGCCAACCCTGCAACATTGCCGAAGCATATCAATCGGCAATCGATCATCACTAAATCACGAACCAGCTAATCACTAAATTACGTGGCAGTACCTTATTTACAAGTAGACAACCTGACCAAGTCCTTCGGCGACTTGGTTCTTTTTGAAAATATATCTTTTGGCATTGCCGAGGGGCAACGCGTCGGATTAATCGCCAAGAACGGCAGCGGAAAAACAACCTTACTGAATATCATCGCCGGAAAAGAAGGGTATGACAGCGGAAACATCGTCTTCCGCCGTGACCTTCGTGTGGATTATCTGGAACAAGACCCGCAGTATCCCGAAGAACTGACCGTTCTCGAAGCCTGTTTCCATCACGGCAACAGCACCGTCGAACTGATTAAAGAGTACGAACGATGTATGGAAACCGAAGGGCATCCGGGACTGGAAGACCTCTTGGCACGCATGGACCAGGAGAAAGCATGGGAATATGAGCAGAAAGCCAAGCAAATTCTGTCCCAACTGAAAATCCGTAACTTTGACCAGCAGGTGAAGCAACTTTCCGGCGGACAGCTGAAACGTGTAGCCTTAGCCAACGCCCTGATCACCGAACCGGATTTGCTGATTCTCGATGAGCCTACCAACCATCTGGACCTGGACATGACCGAATGGTTGGAAGACTACCTGCGTCGCACCAACCTGAGCCTGCTGATGGTGACGCACGACCGTTATTTCCTCGATCGTGTCTGCTCGGAGATTATCGAAATTGACAATCAGCAGATTTATCAATATAAAGGTAACTACAGCTATTATCTGGAGAAACGTCAGGAACGCATCGAGGCTAAAAGCGTGGAAATAGAACGTGCCAACAATCTCTATCGTACGGAACTCGACTGGATGCGCCGGATGCCGCAGGCACGCGGACACAAAGCCCGATACCGTGAAGATGCCTTCTATGAACTGGAGAAGGTTGCCAAGCAACGTTTCAACAATGACAACGTAAAACTGGAAGTAAAGGCCTCTTATATCGGAAGCAAGATATTCGAAGCCGATCATCTGTTCAAGAGCTACGGAGACCTGAAGATTCTGGATGATTTTTCCTATATCTTTGCCCGTTACGAGAAGATGGGAATTGTAGGAAACAACGGAACGGGTAAATCTACTTTTATCAAAATATTGATGGGACAGGTCAAACCCGACAGCGGAACGGTGGATGTGGGCGAAACTGTCCGTTTCGGCTATTACTCGCAGGACGGTCTCCAGTTCGACGAACAAATGAAGGTGATTGATGTCGTGCAGGATATAGCCGAAGTGATCGAACTGGGGAATGGAAAGAGACTGACGGCTTCGCAATTCCTGCAGCATTTCCTGTTTACTCCCGAAACGCAGCATAGCTATGTCTATAAACTGAGTGGGGGAGAGCGCCGCCGCCTTTACCTGTGCACGGTGCTGATGCGCAATCCCAACTTCCTCGTGCTCGATGAGCCTACCAACGACCTGGACATCATCACTCTGAATGTGCTCGAAGAGTATCTGCAGAACTTCAAGGGCTGTGTCATAGTCGTTTCCCACGACCGCTACTTTATGGATAAGGTAGTAGACCATCTGATGGTATTCAACGGACAGGGAGATATCCGTGACTTCCCCGGAAACTATAGCGATTACCGTGACTGGAAAGAAGCCAAGGCACAGAAAGAAAAGGAAGCGGAAAAGCCGCAGGAAGAGAAGACCGCCCGTGTCCGTCTGAACGATAAGCGGAAAATGAGCTTCAAGGAAAAGCGTGAGTTCGAACAACTGGAAAAAGAAATAGCGGAACTGGAAGCGGAGAAGGCACAGATTGAAGAACTGCTTTGCAGCGGAACGCTTTCTGTAGACGAACTGACTGAAAAGTCGAAACGTCTGCCCGAAGTGAATGATCTGATTGACGAAAAGACCATGCGCTGGCTGGAACTGAGCGAGATAGAAGGCTGACATGAATCTGAACGGAAAGAAACTGTAATAACTGAAACAACCTGATAATAACCGAAATAACATAGACCGATATGACAAACCTGACCAATTACCATAGTCACTGCTTATATTGTGACGGACGAGCTAATATGGAAGATTTTATCCGTTTTGCCATTAGTGAAGGCTTTTCTTCTTATGGTATTTCTTCTCACGCTCCTCTGCCATTTTCTACAGCATGGACGATGGAGTGGGACCGGATGGATGATTACCTTTCCGAATTTTCTCGTCTGAAGGGGAAATATGCCGATAAAATAGAGCTTGCCATCGGACTCGAAATAGACTATCTGAATGAAGAGAGCCATCCCGCTATCCCTCGTTTTCAGGAATTGCCGCTCGATTATCGGATTGGTTCTGTGCATATGCTCTATTCTCCGCTGGGCAAAGTCGTGGATATCGATACCCCTGCCGATATATTCCGTCAATTGATAGATGCGCATTTTGAAGGTGATCTCGATTACGTTGTCCACCTTTATTATAAGAATCTGCTCCGTATGGTCGAGCTGGGAGGTTTTGATATCCTTGGTCATGCAGATAAGATGCACTATAATGCCTCTTGCTATCGTCCGGGATTATTGGACGAACCGTGGTATGATGCGTTGGTTCGCGATTATTTTGCAGAAATAGCCCGTCATGGATATATCGTTGAAATTAATACCAAGTCTTATCATGATTTGGGAACTTTCTATCCGAACGAACGCTATTTCCCTTTATTGAAAGAATTGGGTATTCGGGTACAGGTGAATAGTGATGCCCATTATCCGGAACGGATTAATAACAGTCGTGCCGAAGCATTGGCAGCCTTGAAGAAAGTTGGCTTTGACACAGTAGTGGAGTGGCACGGCGGACAGTGGAAAGATATGCCTCTGTTACAATAAAACAGAGCTTCTGTTTATAATAAATGCAGGCTCCGTCAACTGCTGACAGAGCCTGCATTTATCTATAACAGAGCCTCTGTTTCGATCCCCTATTCCGTCCTTTTGCAGGCATTCGATAACAGGAACTCATTCAAAGCTTCTTCATAATTCCCATGAATCATAATATGATGATTGCCTAGCGGGTTTTTCAGGAAATAATCCGCCGGAGTATTCATGCGGATACGCACCTGCGTGCGGCACATATTGATATAATTCGTATTCTCGGTTAGAGTTCCGGTAGACAGGTAATACTCATCCAGACATTCGCCTCCGCATTTTACGATAGTCACGTCACCTGTCGGGAGCAGTCCTTGAATGGCGATACCTTTCTCTGTCTCAAAATGATTGCGGATAATATATCTTTCCGTCTGTTTGAGTCCTATAGTGCAATGTGCCAGTATTAATTCATTGGTTCGCGTATTGATGGTGGATGGATTTGCCATGAATCCTTCTTTTCCTGTCAGCGCCTTAACTGCCAGAAGAGTGAAGATAGACTGGAGATCTCCCTCACAGCCTGCCATGATACCGTCATCATTCAGCAATGACAATGCCAGACAGCCGGTCGTATCAATTTGATCGATCAGTTTGAAGCAGCTTAATGTCAGCGCTTCCAGCTTCTCTTCTTCGCAAATTCTCTTGATGGCCCTGTATAATCGCATTGCTTTGATTAAATCCTCGGGAGTTCCCTCGCGGCAGGCAAGCGCCTGCGAAGCAACGGCGGCGCAGGACGCGCCTACCTGATCATCTGTGATTTGTTTAAAATGTTCATAAACCCTTTCCAGCGGAATATCTATATATTCGATTCCCCAACGGCGTTTTGCCAGAAGATAATCCACATTGCTGGCAACCAGCCACGAAGAAGGAGTACCGATGACTCCGATACGCTTGCCGAACAAAGAACGCTGCGCGCGGAAATTATTATATAGTATATGTACACGTTGAATAATAGACGGTAATTCTCCATGAAGAATTTCACTCTTCATTCCCCTTCCACGGAGCCATGTAGATATTTCCAATGCCGCAGCAAGTGAGTTCTGCATGCCATCGGCCAATAAAATGGCGGGGCGGGGAAGACGTTCGAAGTGCTGGATGACCAGTCTTTCCACACCTCCGGTAGCGATAAAAATGATTTTGAAATCATCACTGCCCAACTTATCCATATCTTGATAATCGATGAGTTTGACAGTGTAATATTTTTCAAGTTCACTCAGAATTGCTTCGTGCGAATTGCGCAGCGAGGCTTGTTTGTGAAGTATTGAAGCAAATGAGATAAGGTGTATGGTCATTATGATATTGTTTTAAGTTTTCCGTATTACAAATGTATAGCTTTCTTTTCATTTTTCCACTACGTTTTTACCCTTGATAAGGATTTTAAAGTTTTTATGTCTCTGTATTCAAATTATTGCGTACATTTGCAGTTCCAAATTAAAAAAGTAAATAGTAATTAGTAATTTGTAGTTAAAATTATGCCAACCATATCCATTCGCGGAAACGAGATGCCTGCATCTCCTATCAGAAAACTGGCTCCTTTGGCAGACGCTGCCAAGCAACGGGGAGTCCATGTGTTTCACCTGAATATCGGACAGCCTGACCTGCCCACTCCTCAGGCCGCGATTGACGCGATACGCAACATCGACCGTAAAGTGCTGGAATATAGCCCCAGTGCCGGAAACAGAAGCTATCGCGAGAAACTTGTGGGATATTATGCAAAGTTCAACATCAACCTGACGGCTGACGATATAATCATTACATCGGGAGGTTCGGAAGCGGTACTTTTTTCCTTCCTTTCCTGCCTGAATCCGGGAGATGAAATCATTGTTCCGGAACCTGCATACGCCAACTACATGGCATTTGCCATCTCTGCCGGAGCAAAGATCCGTACGATTGCAACGACCATTGAAGAAGGTTTCTCCCTGCCGAAAGTAGAGAAATTCGAAGAACTGATCAATGAACGTACCAAGGCTATCCTGATTTGTAATCCGAACAACCCGACCGGTTATCTGTATACACGTCGGGAAATGAATCAGATCCGTGACCTGGTGAAGAAGTACGACCTCTTCCTCTTCTCTGACGAAGTATATCGTGAATTTATTTATACCGGCTCTCCTTATATCTCTGCCTGTCATCTGGAAGGTATCGAGAATAATGTAGTGCTGATCGATTCAGTTTCCAAGCGTTATTCGGAGTGCGGAATCCGTATCGGTGCATTGATTACCAAGAACAAAGAGATACGTGACGCTGTTATGAAATTCTGCCAGGCTCGTTTGAGTCCTCCTTTGATCGGACAGATTGCCGCTGAGGCTTCTTTGGATGCTCCGGAAGAATATTCGCGTGAGACGTATGATGAATACGTAGAACGGCGTAAATGCTTGATTGATGGATTGAACCGTATTCCGGGCGTTTATTCTCCGATTCCGATGGGGGCTTTCTATACCGTAGCCAAACTCCCCGTAGACGACTCGGACAAGTTCTGTGCATGGTGTCTTTCTGACTTTGAATACGAAGGCCAGACCGTATTTATGGCACCGGCTTCCGGTTTCTATACTACTCCGGGCTCCGGCATCAATGAAGTGCGTATCGCCTACGTATTGAAGAAAGAAGATTTGACCCGTGCGCTTTTCATCCTGCAAAAGGCGTTGGAGGCGTATCCGGGAAGAACGGAATAGGTATTAAGTAATAAGTATTAAGTAATAGGTAATAACCGTAGACGCTGATTGGCGTATGATGTATTATAAGGTTGATAATTATATCATAAGGTGATGTCTTAATGCTTAATATAATACTTAATCCCTAATCCCTGATCTCTAAATAAGCTACGGCTATTACTTATTACCTAATACTTAATACCTATTAAAGAATTGTCGTTATCTCTTTTTATAGCCCGTCGTATTTATCGCGAGAGCGATGGTGGAAAACAGGTTTCACGTCCTGCGGTCCTCATTGCTATGGCTGGTATTGCCATAGGGTTGGCTGTTATGATTATTGCGGTGGCGGTAGTCATAGGGTTTAAAAGTGAGGTAAGGAATAAAGTCATCGGATTCGGGTCGCACATTCAGATAGCGAATCTGGATGTGGTCAATTCTTATGAGACTCATCCGATTGCGGTGGGGGACAGTATGATGACTGCTCTTTCCGGTTATCCCCAAGTAAGCCATGTGCAACGTTATTCTACCAAGCCGGGGATGATAAAAACGGATGATGCTTTTCAGGGAATGGTACTGAAAGGTGTCGGACCGGAGTTTGATCCGAGTTTTATGCAGGAGTATCTGGTGGAAGGGGAGATTCCTGCGTTCAGCGATTCGGCTTCCAGTAATCAGGTACTTATCTCCAAGGCGCTGGCTACTAAAATGAAGCTGAAGCTGGGAGATAAGATATATACCTATTATATTCAGGATAATATCCGTGCCCGGCGCTTGACGATTGCAGGCATCTATCAGACCAATTTCTCGGAGTATGATAATCTGTTTCTGCTGACTGACCTTTATTTGGTGAACCGTCTGAATGGCTGGGAACCGGAGCAGGTGAGCGGAGTGGAGCTGCAGGTGCGCGACTATGATAAACTGGAAGATATCACTTACGAGATAGCCGTTGATACGGATAGCCAGCGTGATAAGTTTGGAGGCGTGTATTATGTACGCAATATAGAGCAACTGAATCCCCAGATATTTGAATGGCTCAATCTGCTTGATCTGAATGTATGGGTAATCCTTTTCCTGATGATAGGAGTTGCCGGCTTTACCATGATTTCCGGTTTGCTGATTATTATCATAGAACGCACCAATATGATCGGAATACTGAAAGCGCTGGGAGCCGATAATTTTACGATTCGCAAGACTTTCCTTTGGTTTGCCGTCTTTCTCATCGGCAAGGGGATGCTTTGGGGCAATGCGATTGGACTGGCATTCTGTTTTATCCAGTCCCAATTCGGAATATTTAAGCTCGATCCGGAGAATTATTATGTTGATACGGTATCGGTTTCTTTCAATGTCTGGTTCTTCCTTTTGATCAATGCAGGTACGTTGCTGGCATCGGTTCTGATGCTGATCGGACCTTCTTACTTGATAACGAAGATCAATCCTGCAAGCTCCATGCGGTACGAGTAATCTTCTCTTTTTCTTTTCTTTTTTTGCTGCAAAAATAATTTAGACCGTAGCGTGATGTAGAGTGAATAATATGTCTATATTTGCGCCCGATTTACTTAATATCCTCTTGTAGGTTTAATTTTTAACCATTATGAATAATGTGTTAATTCTGTTGGATAATCCGGATGACTGGAAGCCGTATTGTGAGACGAAAAGTATCCTGACTGTTTCCGACTATCTGAAGAACAAGCCGGTTGAAAAAGACCGGAAGTTAGTTATTAATCTTAGCAATGATTACAGCTATAACTCCGAAGGGTATTACTGTTCGTTGCTTGCCCAGACGAGAGGACAACGGGTGATTCCCGATGTTGACATCATCAACAAACTGGAGACGGGGACAGGAATCCGCATGGACCGAAGTCTGCAGGCGTTGTGTTATCAATGGATTCAGAAGAACGGGATCAAAAGTGATATCTGGTATCTGAATATCTATTTCGGGAAATGCCGTGAGAAAGGGCTGGAAAGAGTGGCCCGCTTCATTTTCGAGAACTATCCCTGCCCTTTGTTGAGAGTCGCTCTGAACACTCATCCCAAGAATCAGATTGAAAGTATTCAGTTCTTGCCTTTGAACCGGTTGGATGATGAGGAACAGGACTTCTTTGCCAATACGCTGGATAACTTTAATAAGAAAATATGGCGTGCGCCTAAGTCGGCAAAAGCTCCCAGATATAGTTTGGCGGTACTGATCGATCCGAAAGAGAAATTCCCGCCCAGTAACAAAGGGGCTTTGCATAAACTCTCCGAGGTGGCCAAGAAGATGAATATCCACGTTGAAATGATTACAGAGGATGATGCGATGCGTCTGTTGGAATTTGATGCGCTGTTTATCCGGACAACGACATCGCTGAATCATTATACATTCCATTTGTCACAGTTGGCCGCCCAGAATGGGATGGTCGTCATTGATGATCCGTTGTCTATCATTCGGTGTACCAATAAGGTTTATCTGAAAGAACTTTTTGAGAAAGAAAGGATTCCGGCACCGAAGTCTACGTTGATTTTTCAGTCCAATGAGAACTCGTTCGAGCAGATCAGTGAGCAGGTTGGTGCTCCTTTCATCCTGAAGATACCGGACGGTTCCTATTCCATTGGCATGAAAAAGGTGTCCAATGAAGAAGAACTGAAAACAAGTCTTGAACTTCTTTTCGAGAAGTCGGCTATCTTGTTGGCGCAGGCATTTACGCCTACGGAGTTTGACTGGCGTGTCGGTCTGCTGAACGGAGTACCTTTGTATGCCTGCAAGTATTATATGGCAAAAGGTCATTGGCAGATTTACTGCCATTATGATTCGGGCAGGAGCCGCTGCGGACTGGTGGATACGATTCCTATCTATCAGGTGCCGCGTGTGGTACTGGATACGGCGATAAAGGCTGCCAATCTCATCGGAAAAGGCTTGTATGGAGTGGATTTGAAGATGGTCGATGATAAGGCTTACGTGATTGAAATCAACGATAATCCGAGTATCGACCATGAACTGGAAGATGCGATTATCGGTGACGAAATGTATTACCGTCTGTTGAATCACTTTGAGCAGGCGCTGGAAATGAAACATTATTAATGATGGAACCAACGATACACCTCCGTCAGGCAAAAGTGGGAGACATTCCTGCCATTCTGGAGATAGAGCAGGAATGTTTTCAGGAAGATAGTTTTTCGAGAGAACAGTTTGTTTATCTGATCTGCCGTTCAAAGGGCACCTTTTATGTGGTGGTGGAACAGGAGCGGATGATCGCCTATGTCTCATTATTGTTTCATGCGGGAACCCGTTATCTGCGGATATATTCGATAGCCGTCCATCCGGACTGCAGAGGAAGGAAGCTGGGACAGTTGCTCATGGAGCGGACGATTGAGACAGCTTTTGACTGTAGGGCGGTAAAGATTACGCTCGAAGTAAAAGAGTCGAATACGCCTGCCATCAAGCTATATATGAAAAATGGCTTTATTCCCGTGGGAGTAAAGCCAAACTATTATCATGATGGTTCGGATGCGATTTATATGCAGCGGCACATGTAATCAGCAGTTGCCTATCTTCTCATAAAGTCCCCTTTCCTGCGTAAGGAGCGGTAAAGTTTGAATTTGAGCGACTGGATGGGCTGGAGGATATCGAAAACCGGCAGGGAGAAATAATATTTCCTGTCTCCGCCCATTTCTTTGGCTGTCCGATTAATGATGATTGCCTGTACGGTATAGCGGAACAGCCAGATCAGTAATGCAATTCCGGCAGCCAGCCAATGGTTGTTGAGGATGCCGAATACAAGACCCGCGATGCAGGCAGCGTAAAACAGCAGACGGGAGAAAGTCTCGAATCCTAACAAATAGCGCTGTACACCGTGATAAAAGCGTGCGGTTGCCATATAGCTTATCTTTTCTTCTTTCCATTCTTTGTAGCTGTATACCGGTTGTATCCGCATGGTTGCATTGATATCCGTTTCTACGCGTGTGTTGGATGGGGTGGCTATCTGGTTGATGAATAAATCATCTTCCCCGCGTTGCAGGTTCAGATAAGTGGAGTAGCCTTTTCTCTGGAAGAATAATTCTTTCCGGTAAGCCATGTTACGCCCGATGCCCATGTACGGCTTTCCTGCCAGTGCAAAGCATAAATAACGCAGAGACTGGAATAACGTGTCAAAGGCTACTCGTTTGTGCAGCCATCCTTTGGTCCGGTCGTAACCGCTGTATCCCAGCACTACCTGAGTCTGTGAAGTGAAGTTACGTGCCATTAGTCTGAGCCAATCCTTGCTTGCAGGCATACAGTTTGTTTCTGTAAATACCAGCCAGTCGTGTTTGCTGGCCTTGATGCCCAATGTCAGGGCAAGTTTCTTATGACTGATGTAGCGTGCGCTGTCGGGAGTGAAGCTGTGATAAAGGTGAGGATATTTCTCTTCCATAAATCCCAGTACATCCTCTGTCTCATCCGTAGAAGCATCGTTGATAACAATCACTTCGAACTGCGGATAGTTCTGTTCGAGAATGGCAGGTAAGATTTTACGTAGGTTATCAGCTTCGTTGCGTGCACAAAGAATCACGGAAAGCGGAGGCATCTCTTGTGTGAAATGCACTGCTTCTTTGCGTACAGCCTTATTGCGGGTATGTATCCGATTGTACAAGCCGAAATAATAAATGAGCTGAATGATAAAAAGAATACCTGCCGCCGATAAAAGAATCAGTTCGACAGTATTGAATGTAAATGCTTCCATTGGATATAAGTGTCGTTTTTACGACTGCAAAAGTACGCATTTTTTTGGTAGCTCCGTCATCTCGCAGGAAGGTTATTTCGTAAATCCAGATATTCTTTCTTGAACATATCGACAAATAGAAAGAATAATGAAAGCAGCAGCGGACCGAAGATGACTCCCATAAATCCGAATAACGGCAAACCGATAACGACTCCGAATATCGTAATCAGCGGATGGGTATCCGCCATTTTCTTCTGCAGGATGAATCGGATCAGGTTATCCGACTGAGATATGACTATTCCACCGTATGCGGCGAGTCCGATAGCGTTGAACCAGTCTCCGGTTACGGCAAGATAGGCAGCTACGGGAAACCATATCAAGGCAGTTCCCACCATTGGAATGATGGTGGCAAAGCAGGTCAGAAATCCCAATACCAGTATATTAGGTGCTCCGAAGATAAGATACCCTATCATGGCGACCCCTCCTTGAATAATGGCTAACAGAGGTATGCCGATGGCATTGGAACGTACAATCATATTGATTTCGTGAATTACTTCCTGTGTATTCGCCTCATTGAACGGGAGAATGTCATTTACATAAGCCTCCATCTTTTTTCCTCCTATCAGCATAAAGTACAGTACGAATACCATGACAAACAGGTTGATGGCAAGGCTGCTGATGCTTTCCATTATTATCTGTCCGATGCGGGGAAGGATGGAGACAATGAATGACAAAGTATCTTTTCCCAGCACGTCATACCCCGTTTTTTCTTTGATAAACTCTGCTACCTGCTGCATAGGGGCAATGAATGTTTGCGGGTCTAGATTGATGTCTTGAAGTTTGCTGACCAATAGCCAGACTGTCAGTCCGAGCGGAACCAGAAACACCATAACCGTTTCTGCCGTAATCAGCAGTGCGGCAACGCTGCGTTTCAGCTTCCATCTTTCCGTCAGGTGCGCCATTTGTGTGCGTACCAGAATATAAATAGTGAGTGCTCCCAGCAATCCTCCTAAAAAAGGAGTGATCTGACGGAAGATGATGATTCCCATAAATAGTATGATGACGATGAGGGAATATTTCCAGTACTGTTCTTTGATGCTCATATCGTGTATTTAGTTATTCTACTTTATAAACAAAAGAACAGTGGAAAAGGTTTGAATATCCGGTGTGAGGTTTTACATCTGTTGTTTTTAAGGGAGCTCGATATGAAAAACAGTTTTTCCGGCTTTGCTTTCTTTGACAGACAAATGCCCTTCGTGGCGGCGGATAATTTCTTTGCACAGGCTCAGTCCGATGCCTGTACCTTCTGATTTAGTCGTAAAAAAGGGGATGAATACTTTGTCCTGAATCTCGGGAGGAATGCCGGGACCATTGTCGGTGATGTCTATGACTATATGTTCGTTTTGTTCTGCCTGCAGGGAAAGCTCCCCATGCGGATGCCCCTCCAATGCCTGCATGGCGTTTTTCAACAGATTGAGAAACACTTGTGACAGTTGCTTTTCGTCTCCTTCGGTGATAATCGATTCGGGGGAGCACCGAAGCGTAAATGAGATATTGTTTTCTTGAAAATTGGTTTGAAGCAGTTCTTCCAGATTGTGTAATAAGTCGGACAGGGAAAAGAGACGCTTTTCGGGCTGCGGAAGATAGGACAGATGCCGGAAAGATTCGGTAAACTCCATCAGCCGTTCGCTTTGCGCCTGAATAATGTGAAGCCCGCGGATTCCTTTCTCGCTGATTTCCGGATAGGAAGCCAGTGTCTGAGACAGTGAGATAATGGGAGCGATCGTGTTCATGATCTCATGAGTCAGGACATGACTGAGCTTGCTCCATGATTCACTTTCGTTTTCGTTGAGCCGGTCGTCAATGTCTTGTATGGAAAGCAAGGTGATTGTTTCGTCTTGTAGTTTCATCTGACTTTGGGAGAGGCTGAGTCTTTTTCTGTTCTTCTCATTCTGCAGGATATTTTCCAGTTGGGAATATAGAGCCAGTGATTCGATGTTTAGTAAGGCTAACGCTGTGTTGTTGACGAAGATTATTTTCTTGGAGTTGTTCCAGGCTATGATTCCGTTGGGTACTTTCTCCAACAGAGACCGGTAGAAATGTTCCTGTTTCTGGTAGTCCATTTTGGTTTGTGCCAATAGGGCGTTGATCCGGTTCAGTGAGCGGTTCAGCTGTTGTTGCTCTTCGCTTATTCTTTGCTCGGGGTAGCTGAATGTATTATCTCTGTCCTCGATGGCATCAAAGAAAAGCCGGAGTTTCCGGTTGATGTTATTGAGATAAGTGACTATTCCGCCGATTTGAAACAGGGAGCAGATGATTAGTAACGTTCCGATGATGATGCCACGTTGGGAGATGATGAGCCACAGCCCTGTTCCCGAAGTTGCGAGGATGAGCAGGATACGAAGCAATATGGCCCAATAGATATGTCGGCTGAATATCATCTTGTTCAGGGTTTGAATCGTTTCAGTTTATTATAGAGAGTCTGTCGGCTGATGCCTAATTGTTCGGCGGCGGCTGTCAGATTTCCATTGTTTTGGAGGATTGCTGTTTCGATGGCTTGCCGTTCTACTTCCTCCAGGTTGGGGACGACACTTGCCGTCTGAGGTTTCCAGCTTTGCTTTACCAGAATATCTTTGGGGCGTATCACGTTGCCTTCGCATAAGATCACCGCTTTTTCGATGGCGTGTTGCAGTTCGCGGATATTGCCCGGCCAGTGATAGGAGCGTAGTTTCTCAATCGTTTGCTCGTGCATCCGTATGTCCGGCCGTTGATATTTGGAAGTAAAACGACGGAGGAAAGTATCTATGAATAATAGGATATCGTCACCCCGTTCCCTTAAAGGAGGGATTTCCAGATGAATGGTGTTGATACGGTAGAACAAATCTTCCCGAAACAGTCCTTGCTTTACCATTTCCGGAATATCTTTATTGGTAGCAGAGATCAGCCGGATATCAACGGGAATCGCTTTGTTACTTCCGATTCGGGTGACATTCCGGTTCTGTAGTACAGTCAATAGTTTGGCTTGCAGTGCAATGGAAAGGTTTCCGATTTCGTCCATAAAGAGGGAACTGCCGTTGGCCGCTTCGAATTTTCCCGGACGACTTTCGTATGCGTCGGTAAATGCTCCGCGTTCGTGGCCGAACAGTTCGCTTTCGAAGAGTGATTCACTGATGGCGCCCATATCAATGCCAAGCATTTGACGGGAATTTCGGGGAGATAAACGATGTATCTCTCTGGCTAACATCTCTTTTCCTGTTCCGTTCTCTCCGGTGATCAGGATGTTGGCGTCGGTTTTGGCTACTTTCGTCACCACTTTAATCAACTGGAGCATTGCGGGAGAGTGGCCGACCAGCATTTCCGGTTTGCTCGGTTTCTCGGTATCCCCCTGTTTGCCGGTTGCCTTTGAAGCGCTTTTGGCTTTGCTGTTGTTACTTTTATAAGCCTCCTTTATCTTCCGAATCAGAATCTGATTATCCCAAGGTTTGAGTAAAAAATCAGTAGCCCCGTTTTTTAGTGCTTTTACCGCCAATTCAACGTCTCCGTAAGCAGTCAGCATAACTACCGGTAAAGATGGGCGGATTTCGTGGATTTGTTTTAACCAGTATAGCCCTTCATTGCCATTGTTTATGCCGGCAGAGAAATTCATGTCAAGGATAACGACGTCGATAGAGGTGGTAGTCAGTAAAGTGGTGATTTGATTGGGATTGGCGGCGGTGCGAACTGTACCGAACTCATTCTCGAGCAGTAACTCCAGTGAAGCTAACACGCTTTTATTATCATCTACTATTAAAATAGTTCCGTTTTCCATATCTAAGATTGGGGGTAGCTATCAGGTTGAACCATGCTTTAAGTTTGGGGGTAAAGATATTCGTTTTTGCTTTCCTCTGCAAGCGAGTGTCCAATAATTAGACGTTTTCGGGCATATTTACTGCAAGGTTTACTTAAATTCCCGAAAATTGCTCCCGAAGAATATGAAATAATGGATAACGTCCAAAAGTTGGACGTTGTGGTGTGTAATAATTGGACGGATGCAATGCAATCGTATTGGTCATTTGGTTAATAATCAATTACTTAAAATTTGTGGCATCCTATTTGCCTTCTAATCATCATAACACACAATCGCATATATTATAAAGAATGAAAAACTTTTTCTTTTTGTCCTTATTCTTATTACCACATTTTGTGCACGCTCAGTCCGGCATGACTTTGGATGAGTGCATTCGTCTGGCATGGAAGCAAAATCCTTCAGTGAGGAACAGTGTGATAGATATAAAGGAGACACGGGCAGATTATATGGCCGCTGTCGGTGCTTTTCTTCCCCGTGCGGCGGTTAATGCAGAAACAGGGAAACGCTTTGGGCGTTCTATCGATCCGGATACGAACGGATATACCAACGAAACTTTTGAGGAAGGGACTGTGGGGCTCGATATGACTCTTTCTCTTTTTGAAGGCTTTTCACGCATTCATCAGGTACGCTTCCGGAAGATGAATAAGGAACGTAGCGAATGGGCATTGAAAAATAAGCAGAATGAACTGGCATATCAAGTGACGGATGCTTATTATAAACTGATTCTGGAGAGAAAACTGCTGAATCTTGCTTTAGAACAAAGCCGGTTGAGTGAGCGGTATCTGAAACAAACCGAAGCCTTTGTTGAGTTGGGATTGAAATCCGCTTCCGATTTGCAGGAAGTCAAAGCCCGCAGAGAAGGGGATATCTATCGTTATAAATCCCGTGAGAATACTTGCCGGTTGGCCTTATTGCATCTGGAACAGCTCATGAATTTCCAACCCGGTGATACACTCGTTATTCAGGATACTATTGTGGAAGCGAATCAGCTGCCCTTGCTTTCTGTTCCGTCTACGGAAACACTTTATGCCCAATCACTGGAAATACTTCCCGCCATGCGTATGATTGATTTGAAACGAAAGGCTGCCCGTAAAGAATATGCGATGGCTGGCGGAGCTTTTTCTCCTTCTGTCTATGCCCGCTTTACGGTTGGTTCCAATTTTTACAATACAGTTTTTTCTGCCAGACAGTTGCGGGACAATATAGGAAAGTATGTCGGTATCGGCATCTCGTTTCCTTTGCTGAGCGGATTGGAACGTCTGACTCATCAACGGAAGCAGAAACTAAACCTGTATCGTCTGAAGAATGAAGAAGAACTGGAAAAGCAGCAGCTATATACCGATATAGAGCAAACACTTCTTTCCCTGCATGCGGGATTTAGTGAACATCAACAGGCATTGCAACAGCTTGACGCAGAAGCTCTCGTACTGAAAGAGTCCGAACGTAAATGGGAGGAAGGGCTCATTTCCGTCTTTCAGCTGATGGAAGCCCGTAACCGTTTTATCTCCGCCAAGGCAGAACTGGTTCGTGTACGCCTGCAAGTGGAAATGATGAGGAAACTGGAGAAGTACTATCGGGAGGGGACTTTCCTGTAAAACGGAGTCTGTGCCATCGGATCAATCATTTAATAACAACCCTATTTTGAATATACCTTTATGGATACACCTGTTGAACGCAAACCCGGCATAAATCGCAAACACCTTTATACGATCGGTGGTGTGGCGCTGGGAATCGCTGTCATTTTATATTTTGTTTTTAGAGATACGGCTTCCTCCATGACAGTTGAGAAAGACCGTCTCACGATTGCTACCGTCAAGCAAGCGGAGTTCAATGATTATATCCGTGTGATCGGGCAGGTGATGCCCAGCCGGATTATCTATATGGATGCCATAGAAGGCGGTCGTGTGGAAGAACGTCTGAAAGAAGAAGGAGCTATGGTGAAAGCGGGCGATGTGATTCTGCGTCTCAGCAACCCGTTGCTGAATATCGGAATCATGCAGAGTGAGGCAGACCTTGCCTATCAGGAAAATGAATTGCGCAATACCCGCATCAGTATGGAGCAGGAGCGTCTGCAACTGAAACAGGAACGCATAGGCTTGAATAAAGAACTTACATTGAAAAAACGCCGTTGTGAACAATACAGACGTTTGGTGGAGGAGCAACTGATTGCCCGCGAGGATTTCCGTCAGGCAGAGGAGGAGTATGAAGCTGCCAAAGAACAACTGGCGGTCATTGACGAGCGTATCCGTCAGGACAATATTTTCCGTGAAAGCCAGATCAGCAGTCTGGACGAGAACATACGCAACATGAAACGCAGTCTTACGTTGGTCCGTGAGCGCTTGGAAAACCTGAAGATTAAAGCTCCGATTGACGGACAGGTAGGAAACTTGAACGCGCAGGTCGGACAGTCCATTTCCGCAGGAGAACATATCGGGCAGATTATTACTCCGGACCTCAAAGTACAGGCACAGATAGACGAGCATTATGTGGAGCGTGTACTTCCCGGACTTCCCGCCGACTTTACCCGTGACGGAGGAACCTATAAACTGGAAGTAACCAAACCTTATCCGGAAGTGAAAGAAGGGCAGTTCCGTACTGATCTGGCTTTCATTTCGGAGCGGCCGGAGAATATACGTGCCGGACAAACTTATCATATCAACCTTCAGTTAGGAGACCCGGCACAAGCGATCCTTGTTCCCCGTGGCGGATTCTTTCAAATTACCGGAGGGCGGTGGATGTATATTGTCGATGAAAGTGGTAAATTTGCCACGCGGCGTCCTGTGAAGATCGGACGCCAGAATCCACAGTATTATGAGGTGACGGAAGGTTTGTCTTCGGGTGAGAAAGTAATCATATCCGGTTATGAGTTGTTCGGAGACAATGAGAAACTAATACTAAAATAAATAAAAAGAATCACCATGATTAAAACAGAAAAACTGTCTATGCTTTTCACTACGGAAGAGGTGCAGACGAAAGCATTGAACGAAGTCACCTTACGCGTAGAACAAGGAGAATTTGTCGCTATAATGGGACCTTCCGGATGCGGCAAGTCAACGTTGCTGAATATTCTGGGCACGTTGGATTCTCCCACTTCCGGCTCTTATTTCTTTGAAGGGAAACAGGTGGATAAAATGAATGAGAACCAGCTGACTGCCCTTCGGAAGAATAATCTGGGCTTTATCTTCCAGAGTTTCAACCTGATTGACGAACTGACGGTATACGAAAATGTGGAACTCCCGCTTGTCTATATGGGGATTAAGGCTGCCCAACGCAAAGAGAAAGTGAACAAAGTGCTGGAGAAAGTAAATCTGCTACATCGTGCCAACCATTATCCTCAACAGTTGTCGGGCGGACAACAGCAACGTGTGGCCATCGCCCGTGCGGTAGTGACGGACTGTAAGTTGTTGCTGGCTGACGAACCGACCGGAAATCTGGATTCGGTAAATGGCGTGGAAGTGATGGAGCTGTTGAGCGAACTGAATCGCCAGGGGACTACGATTATCATTGTCACCCACTCGCAAAGGGATGCGACGTATGCGCATCGGGTCATCCGGTTGTTGGACGGACAGATTGTATCCGAAAACATCAACCGTCCGTTAGAAAAAAGTACGTCCTCTAAAAACGAAGCTGTATGATAGGAAATTATTGGAATAGTGCCTATCGGAATCTGATGAAGCGGAAGAAGTTCAGCTTCATTAATGTGTTTGGACTGGCGATCGGCATGGCATCGGCGTTGCTGATCCTGACGTATGTAACCTTCGAGTTCAGTTTTGACAAGATGCACACGAAATATCCCCATATTTATCGTGTGCAAAGTACATTCCACGAAGGGGAGGTGCTGACCGACAACTGGGCAAGCAGCTCCTTCGGATACGGTTCGGCAATGAAAGAGAATCTTGCGGGAATTGAAGATTATACCCGAATTGGTTCTCTGCTCCAACCTGAACAGATTGTGAAGTATGGTGAGTTGACGCTGCGGGAAAACCAGATAGCTTATGCCGATCCGGGCTTTTTCCGTCTTTTCGATTTCGAGCTTCTGAAAGGTGATAAAAAGACCAGCCTTTCGATGCCGGGACAAGTCGTAATCACCGAGCGCATTGCCCGCAAATATTTCAAAGAGGAAGACCCTGTCGGAAAGATTCTTATCTTTACCGGTCCCTATTATAAGATATCGTGTGAAGTGACCGGAGTCATGGAGGAAATGCCTTCCAATTCCCACATACAATATAACTTCCTGATTTCGTATACATCTTTGCCCAAGTTTATACATGAATACTGGTATAAGCATGAAGCATATACGTATGTTCTGCTCGATTCGCCGGAGAGGGAAGCGGAAATAGAAAGAGAGTTTCCCGTCATGGCGGAAAAGTACAAGACGGAGGAAGCGTTGAAAAACAAAACATGGGGAGTCGATTTGGTTCCTCTGGCAGATATACATCTCACTCCGCAATTGGGTTATGAAATGGAGACAAAAGGAAATCGTTCTGCCATGATTGCACTTGTCTTTGCAGCCATTGCCATTCTGGCTATTGCCTGGATAAACTATATTAATCTGACAGTAGCCCGTTCGATGGAGCGTGCCAGGGAAGTCGGAGTGCGTCGGGTAGTGGGTGCTTTCCGCAAGCAGTTGATTCATCAGTTCCTGTTCGAAGCGCTGGTTATGAATCTGATTGCTTTTATATTGGCGGTAGGGCTGATAGAGCTGATTCTTCCGTACTTTAATCAACTGGTGGGACGTACGGTCACTTTCTCCGTTTGGCTGATGGATTATTGGTGGGTGCTGCTGGTTCTTGTTTTTATCGCAGGGATATTCCTTTCCGGATATTATCCGGCATTGGCTTTGCTGAACCGTAAACCGATTACCCTGTTGAAAGGAAAGTTTTTGCATAGCAAGTCCGGAGAACGGACTCGTCAGGTGTTGGTTATCATTCAATATACGGCCTCTATGATACTGCTTTGTGGAACATTGATCGTGTTTGCACAGCTGAATTTTATGCGCAGCCAATCATTAGGGGTGAAAACCGACCAGACATTAGTCGTTAAATTTCCCGGACGTACAGACGGGCTGAATGTGAAACTGGAAGCGATGAAGAAAGCGATAATGCGGTTGCCACTGGTGCATAGTGTCGCAGCTTCCGGTGCTGTGCCGGGCGAGGAGGTGGCTACTTTCCTTTCCAATCGCCGTACCAATGACGCTTTGAAGCAGAACCGGCTTTATGAGATGCTGGCCTGCGATCCGGATTATATAGAGGCATATGGTTTGCAAGTGATAGCCGGACGGGGCTTTTCAGAAGAGTACGGAGACGATGTAGATAAACTGGTGATTAATGAGACGGCCGTACGCAATCTGGGCTTTGCTTCCAATGATGAGGCGATAGGAGAGTTGGTAACAGTAGAATGTACCGATGCTCCGATGCAGATTATCGGAGTGGTCAAAGATTATCATCAGCAGGCGTTGAGTAAGAATTATACTCCTATTATGCTGATTCATAAAGATAAGATAGACTGGTTGCCACAACGCTATATTTCTATCGTAATGACTTCCGGCAATCCACGCGAACTGGTATCGCAGGTACAGGAAATATGGAATCGGTACTTTGCTGATTCCAGTTTCGATTATTTTTTCCTCGATCAGTTCTTCGACCATCAGTATCGTCAGGATGAAGTATTCGGGGTGATGATAGGTTCTTTCACCGGATTAGCGATATTCATATCCTGTCTGGGACTTTGGGTATTGGTGATGTTTTCCTGTTCCACCCGTACGAAAGAGATGGGTATACGTAAAGTCTTGGGAGCTTCCCGCTGGAATCTTTTCTATCAGTTGGTCAAAGGATTTTTCCTGCTGATTCTGATAGCGGTTGTGATTGCTCTTCCGGTAGCCTGGTTCAGTATGAACGCCTGGTTGAGTCATTATGCTTTCCGGACGGATTTAGAAGCCTGGTTCTTTATTGTGCCCGTATTGTTGATGTTGTTCATTTCATTCGTGACGGTGGCCTTTCAGACAATGAAAATAATAATGAGCAAACCTGCTCGTTCGTTAAGATATGAATAGTTTTTAGATCACTCCTTCGGGTATTCGTTAATATCCGGAGGAATTATGTTAAATGTTAACGAATCTACTACTTCTATTAAACCATGTTATAAGATGCTCCGCTTTGCTCCGGAAATTTGGAGATATGCGGAAAGTCCGTATCTTTGTAGTGTGTTTTTCATAGTATTAGATTTAAGGTTAACAAAAGATTGGCTGTCTGGGATAGATAGCCTTTTTTTATGCTCTTTTTTTCGTATATTTGAGGGACATATAACCAGAATGAATATTATGAGAACAATCATGTTAACTCTGTTACTCTCTGTTGCGGCAATATCGTCATTTGCCCAGACAAATACTTATCGGGAATGTACAAGTCAGAATTTTAAAATAATCTCATATACACGGGAGCTTTCTCCCCAAGGATGCCAGCAATCTCCGATATATGTGAAGCCCAAGCGTTCGTAATACGAAGTATGACTGGTGCTTAAATATAATTTCGAGAATCCGAATTTCAGTGTATCCTTCTTGGCTTGTTCTATTAAAAGATTGGCGTAATGATTTCCCCTATACTTTTCTTCAATGAATAAGGCAACTAACCAAGGATATAAATCCGCGCGAGAGTTAAAATCGTTGCTGGTAAGTCCCGCACATCCTATTATTTCATCACCATTCATTAAAAGGTACCATTGAGGAATGGGATTTTCGGCATTCAGAGAATGTCTGAAACAATTGTCATACACCATTTTCGTGTTTTCGTTACCCCACTTGCTTTGGAAATAGGCGATAGCTCTTTCCAGATACTGAGGTGAGTCTCTGAGTGAAACTAGATTCATACGTTTATTGTATTGTTTATATTTAATATTGCCAAAGTTATAAAAGTATTTTTGAAAACCAATAGGTTGCCTGTTTTATCTGACTAATTCTGTATATTTGCAAGTATGTCCTGCTTATTAAATAACATCATAATATATATATGGAGAATAAAGAATTGCGTGAAAGAATGCTTTCGGGAAAAATGTATAATGACTTGTCTGTAGAACTGGTTCAAAGAAGAGAACAGGCTGTTTTCCTGACCAATGATTATAATTCCACTTATGGAAAGCCTAAAGAAGTTCGGGAGGCATTGTTACGTAAACTATTGAGGTGTATTGGCAGTAGTGTTCATTTTGAACCGAATTTCCGGTGTGAGTTTGGATTCAATATCAGTATTGGCAATAATTTCTTCGCCAATTTTGATTGCATCATGTTGGACGGAAATCTCATTACGATAGGCGACAATGTATTATTAGGGCCCCGTGTCGGTTTATATACGGCCAATCATGCGCTCGATCCGCAGGAACGTCTTATGGGCGGGTGCTATGCCCATCCGATTGTCATTGAAGATAATGTATGGGTAGGTGCCGGCGTTCATATAATGGGTGGTGTCACTGTCGGGAGAAATTCAGTAATCGGTGCGGGCAGTGTGGTGACAAAGAGCATTCCGGAGAATGTAATTGCCGCAGGTGTTCCCTGTAAAGTTATTCGGGAAATAACCGATGAAGACAAGACCGGTTTTCTGCCTTAGTGTTTTACGGATGAACTAGCTCGCTACTTACTGAAATTTAAGGATCGCTACGTAATTCTTTGTCCCCAATATGCGAAAGATTATTCGTCTGACAACTGTTGAACTTTCGTCTGACAGTTGTTAGACGAAAAAGAAACAGTTGTCAGACGAAAGTTCAACTATAGTCAGACGAATACTTTTATGTAATCTTGATGCTAGAGTTTAGCAAAGTCGTCCACAAGTTTCCTTGATTTTGTCCTAACTATATTCCTTTTGTTTAATGCTGATTACCATAATTTGCAATCTATCCATTCCAGTTTGTCGAATAGCCATAATTCAAAAAAGAACAAGATAAATGGGAGGATAATGATGAAGGTCATAGTCACTCCACTACTTTTCGAGTGTCGGTAATGGGGCTGGCGAATAACTGACCGTTAGGGCAGTTTATTCGTTTGTTATCAACTTCTTCATTTCATTTTTCCTCACGTCAATATAAAGCAAATCATCATGATCTGTTATACTATACAGTTCCATAAAATTCTCTGTTACTAAGTAATATTCATCAAGCCCTTCACAATCGCCGATAAATTTATGTATATCAGACATTCTTGCTTTATAAATGACGAAATCTTTGTTCCAATAATCAATAAAGAAATAGAGAACGATATTTTTGTCAATTATATCTAATAGATGAAAATAAGGGTCTTCCATGTTACAATCTATACTATATGGCACATATTTAAAGCTTAGCCATAATGCACGAGGATTACCAAATACAAAAGTATCATATAGCTTTTGCGTCAAAATCTCTTTATCGGCATCTTCTATTTTCTGAAATGGAAGATGATTATCTTTGATTGTTCGTTCTATTTCTTTATAATCAAACATAACATTTTGCTTTTGTTGATAATGAATAAATCACCACACTCAACGAGTAGTGGTAATTCCGGTAACCGATACCTATAAGGTGCGTTTACTGAATTCTATTTTCTAATTCTATATATGCTACTGACAAAGTTATGAAACTATTAATGAAAAACAATCTAGAGTCCATTTTATTTTGTTTACATGACGGACATCGTGATAATATGTATATATTAGCCATTCACTGAAAAAATGACTTTTTCTTAAAAAGAGGATATTTACACAGGCACTAAAGACCGTAATTACATATCACTTATCAAGGAGAACAGAATATCTCCGTCATTTGTAAATACGAAATTCTATCTTTATGTAATTGGAAGTGTTCTTGGAGTAAAATGGTAATCATTTCCTATTAATACTTATCATTTAGATGGGTTAATTAAGAAAGATTCTCCGTTCTGTCATTTTCTATTTTCTCGGTATTTATGATGAACTAGAGAAAAAACGAGCAAAAACATCCTTTTTATAACTTCCTCACTGATGAAAAACAAGTTCATCAGTAAGGAACGGAGCTTTGGTTTTAAAGGAACACCCCGTTCCTTTAAAACCAAAGAGTACTGAATGACTAAAAAAAGATGCATATTTCACGCAGTATTATGCAGGATGAACCCGTATTCCTGCATATTATTGCACTAATTTATGCAGGATATGCTGTCGTTCATGACTTTTTGAGCAAATTCCTATTGATATAATATTAAATTTGGAACATTTAGACTGAAAGGATATTTATCTTACCAATTCCACATCTTGTCTACAAATGAGGCGTGTTCGTCTCATTTGAAAAACCGGCAATGCAGTATCCCTTATCTTCGTGTCGAAATAAAAAACAGAATAAGTCATGAAGATGAATAAAACTATGTTGTTAGGGGAAGTAGCAAACCGTTCGGGGATTCCGGCAGATGAATGCGGAGTAGTACTTAAAACTTTTGAAAGAGTTCTTTGCGAAGAACTCACACGGAAACTGTACCGTTATGGAGGATGGATATTGCTGTTGATCGGTTTGTTTGTATCAGCTTTTGCTTTCGGGCAAACATCGGAGCGGAAAGGGCGTCCGGTCCAGACCATTCGTGGGATGGTTGTTGACGGAGATTCCAAATATCCTATACCGTATGCGACAGTAAGATTGTCAGATAAAGAGGGGATGGGGACGACAACCGACAGTCTGGGACGTTTCACCATTCCGCAGGTTCCCGTCGGGAGACATACGGTAGAGGCAGCGTTCATGGGATATGAACCCGGCATTTTCAGAGAAATACTGGTGACTTCCGCCAAAGAAGTCTATTTGGAAATACCTTTGAAAGAAAGCGTCAACGAACTGAGTGAAGTAGTGGTCCGTGCGCGGACGAACAAAGAAGAAGCGATGAATAAGATGGCAACTACCGGAGCACGTATGCTGAGCGTGGAAGAAGCGAGCCGTTATGCAGGCGGATTCGACGACCCTGCACGTCTGGTTTCCGCTTTTGCCGGAGTGGCGCCCAGCGTCTCTTCGAATGGAATTTCGATTCATGGCAATGCACCCCATCTGTTGCAATGGAGGCTGGAGGATGTAGAAATCCCGAATCCGAATCACTTTGCGGATATTGCCACATTGGGTGGAGGAATCCTTTCTTCCCTTAGCTCACAGGTACTCGGAAATTCCGATTTCTTCACCGGAGCTTTTCCGGCTGAATATGGAAATGCAGTGTCCGGCGTGTTCGACATGAAGCTGCGCAACGGTAACAATCAAAAGAACGAAAACACGATTCAAGTGGGAATCATGGGAATTGACGTTGCTTCCGAAGGTCCTTTGAGCAAGAAGCATAAAGCCTCGTATATCTTCAATTATCGTTATTCTACCACAGGACTACTGAATCTTGACGGCGGAACGATGGACTATCAGGACCTGAACTTCAAACTAAACTTTCCCACAAAGATGGCCGGGACTTTCTCGGTATGGGGAACCAGCCTGATTGACAAATTTAAGAGTGACATGGAGAGGAACCCTGAGAAATGGGAATATCTGGGCGACCGCAGCGAATCACGTGACAAGCAGTATATGGCCGCCGGAGGTATCAGTCACCGTTACTTTTTCAATAGTGACGCATCACTGAAAACAACCGTTGCCGCTACCTACTCGCAGTTGGACGGAGGCGCTTCCATGTTCAATCATGCGTTGGAATCGACTCCTTATATGGACCTTGAATCAAGGCATACCAACCTGATACTGACCAGCACCTTCAACCGTAAATTCAGCAACCGCTTTACCAATAAGGCAGGATTCACTTATACTGCCATGTTTTATGACATGAACCTTGCCATAGCTCCATACGAAGCTCAGCTGCTGGAAACGGTATCGAAGGGAGATGGCAATACGAGTCTGATTTCTGCTTACAATAGTTCTTCTGTCGGACTGAGTGACCGTTGGACTCTCAACGCCGGTATCTACGGACAATACCTGACGCTGAATAATAAATGGTCTGTCGAACCCCGTGCCGGACTGAAATGGCAGGCTACCCCAAAAGCGACCTTTGCTTTAGCTTACGGCATATACAGCCGGATGGAGAAAATGGACGTCTACTTTGTGAAAACGAAGAGTACGGGAAATCAATCCGTCAACAAGAACCTCGACTTCACCAAGGCGCAACACATCATGCTGTCTTTCGGCTACAAGATTTCGGACCGCATGAATCTGAAAATAGAACCTTATGTACAGTTTCTGCACGATGTACCGGTAATGGCGGACAGTTCCTATTCCGTACTCAACCGCTCCGACTTTTATGTAGAAGATGCACTTGTCAACAAAGGAAGAGGCCGGAATATCGGGATTGACATAACCCTCGAACGCTTTCTGGAAAAAGGACTTTATTACATGATCTCCGGTTCGTTGTTCGACTCCCGTTACCGTGGCGGAGACGGTGTATGGTACAACACGAAGTTCAACCGCAACTATATCATCAACGGACTGATCGGCAAAGAATGGATGCTGGGACGCAACAAACAGAATATTCTTAGCATCAACCTGAAACTGACCTTGCAGGGCGGCGACCGCTATTCTCCGATTGACATGGAAGCAACCATGAAGCATCCGGACAAGGAAGTGCAGTACGACGAAAGGAAGGCATTTTCCAAACAGTATTCGCCCATGTTTATCGGCAATTATACCGTCAGCTATCGCATCAACAAGAAAAAAGTATCTCACGAATTTGCTGTGAAGGGCCTGAACTTTATGGGCACGAAAGAGCACTACGGACATGAGTATAACGTGAAAACCGGAAAGATAGACGCAACCGACGGCTCTACCGTTCTGACTAATGTGAGTTATAAGCTTGAATTTTAGATATCCGGTATAGAGACCTTAACGGAAAATGTTTTATCTTCGTACCCAATGAAGCATATGGCAACTGAAACAACTGCAGCAGGCAACGAATCGGCCTTTTTATATAGATTGCTCGTAAGTCCGGCATTCCGATGGATGCGGTATCTGATACTTGTCATGGTGTTGGGTACTATCTCCTTCAATCAGGTATTCATCATTTTTATGGACTATCGGGATATACTGGGCGTATGGATTTATGTGTTTACGTTTATATATATGCTCACATACGTTGGCGTTATTTGTCTGAACCTTTTCTGGTTATTCCCTAAATATTTGTTGAAAAGGCATTATATGACCTATCTGTCGGTGCTGTCTGTGGCAATGGTCATTGCACTGCTGATACAGATGGTCATAGAATACCTTGCTTACTCCCATTGGCCGCAGCTTCATGCGCGGGGATCGTATTTCTCGGTTCCCATGCTGATGGACTACATTTCTTCTTTTATGCTGTCAACGCTTTGCATGATAGGAGGAACGATGACTTTGCTTCTGAAAGAATGGATGATTGAGAATCAGCGTGTTTCACAGATGGAAAAGGCGCACGTACTGTCCGAAGTGGAACAACTCAAAGAACAGGTCAGCCCCGAACTTCTTTTCAAAACGTTGCATCATTCGGGTGAACTGACATTGACCGAGCCGGAAAAGGCTTCGAAGATGTTGATGAAGCTGAGCCAGTTGCTGCGCTATCAGTTATATGATTGCAGCCGGCAAAAAGTATTGCTCAGTAGTGAAATCGCCTTCCTTACCAACTATCTGACATTGGAGCAAAGCTCCCTTCCGCAATTCCGCTATCAGTTTACTGCGGAAGGGGAGGTAAACAGGATGCTGGTTCCTCCTCTGCTCTTCATTCCTTTTGTGCAGCATATCATGGAGTTGGCGCACGAACAGCAAACCTTGCTTCCTGTCTCTCTGGACATTCATCTGAAAGCGGAGAAGGGTACGATTGTATTCACTTGTATGTGTCGGCAACTTAATCTCTCCGTAAACAGGGGGCTGGAACGGATCAGACAAAGGCTGGACTTATTGTATGGCGACCGCTACGGACTATCTTTGACTACGGGATGTATAAGACTGGAACTGAATGGAGGGGAACAATGAGAATAAGTACAAACGATAAAAATACACTCGACAGGAATCCCGGTGACGGAACCATGAACGGCAAAAGTGTCACCGCTTTTCTGCTGAGTCCTCATTGCAGGATATACAGACATATCCTCTTGCAGGTGGCTGTTCTGCTGATTACAATCAATGTTTTTTGGTACGAGCCTTTGCAGGTGGTTTCTCTCTTGAAACGTTTTGGAGGCTGTCTGGTCTATTTCTTGTCTATGAATGCGGTGATATATACTAATCTGTATGTCCTGGTTCCTTCTTTTCTGCTAAAGAACCGTTTGGGTGGTTATGTTCTGGCTGCGATAGTTACCAACTTAGTGGTCATCTTTTTCCTTTCAGTTACGCAGGGAATGCTTTTTGAAGTTATTTTGCCTGTCAGGAATCCCGATGGATTTGCCACTTTTATCAACACCTTTTCGGGAATACTCACTATGGGCTTTGTCACCGCAGGTTCGGCAGCTATTTCATTGTTCATTCATTGGCTGCGTTATAATCTGCGCATTGATCAGCTGGAATCTACCACTTTGCAATCGGAACTGAAGTTCCTTAAGAGTCAGATTAATCCGCACTTTCTGTTCAATATGCTGAACAACGCCAATGTACTGATAAAGCGGAATCCGGAAGAAGCTTCCAAAGTTCTTTTCAAACTGGAAGATTTGCTGCGGTACCAGATAAATGACAGTTCGCGCGAAAGGGTTGCTTTAGCCTCGGATATCCGTTTTCTGAACGACTATCTGAATCTGGAAAAGATACGCCGGGATCATTTTCAGTTTACAATGGAGCAAGAAGGGGACATTGACTCCATCTGGATTCAGCCGTTATTGTTTATCCCGTTTGTGGAGAATGCGGTGAAGCATAGTTTTGATAGCGAACATCCTTCGTATGTACATCTTTCTTTTAAGGTAGAAGAGAACCGGTTGGAGTTCCGTTGTGAAAATACGATGCCGGCGGTTGCTGTCAGCAACAAGGTAGGAGGAATCGGACTTGCGAATATTCAGCGTAGATTAGGATTGTTATATCCCGACCGTTATGAATTGGAGCAGATAGAGAATGAAAATCGGTATATGGTAACTTTATGTATAACGTTATGAATTGTATTATTGTAGACGATGAACCATTGGCACGGGAGGCTATGAAATTGCTGATAGAGGAGGCGGAATGTCTTCAGCTGGTGGGAAGTTTTAACAGTGCCGCCACGGCTTCCGACTTTATGGAGCAGCACGTAGTAGATCTTGTCTTTCTGGATATTCAAATGCCCGGCATTACGGGAATTGAGTTTGCCCGTACCATTTCCAAACGGACATTGGTAATCTTTACCACTGCCTATACGGAGTATGCACTGGATAGCTACGAAGTGGACGCAATAGATTATCTGATAAAGCCGGTGGAGGCGGAGCGCTTTCAGAAGGCGGTTGAGAAGGCGCAGTCTTATCATTCTTTATTATTACAGGAGGAAAAGGAAGCCATTGAGACGATTGTGGCTGCCGAGTATTTCTTTGTAAAGGCGGAACGCAGATACTTCAAGGTCAACTTCTCTGATATCCTTTTTGTAGAAGGTTTGAAAGATTATGTAATTCTACAGTTGGGCGAACAACGCATCATCACCCGTATGAGTCTGAAAGCGGTCTTTGACTTGTTGCCGAAGGACTCTTTTTTACGGGTCAATAAATCGTATATAGTCAATACAGCCCATATCGATTCGTTCGACAACAATGATATATTTATCAAGTCGTACGAGATTGCTATCGGGAATAGCTATCGGGATGACTTCTTTGAAGGCTTCGTGATGAAACAACAAAGATGGTGACAGGTCAGGACTGCTTTACATAACCTTTCAACTGTTTGCACATCTGAAAGTAACGGACGAAGCCCAGAATGAATAAGATAACTCCGATTATGACACATACCCAGGCAAGACCGTCCAAACGGGAAATACTTTCGATCTGAAAGATACCGATTCCGGCAGTGAGAAGATAGAGTGAAGTACGGATATAGGAGAATAAGGTACGTACGTTGGCTAACTTTGTTCTTTCAATAGCCAGATAGTCGCGGAGTATCAACTCCTCATTCTTGAATTTTTCGGTAGATTCTTGCATCATATGAAATGTTTTATTTTCCTTCGGATATTTCTTTGGGGGATATCATTGATTCTATAAAGTCACAAAAATTATCTGTAGACTGTTCGGAACGAATCTTCTCGCCCAATTCTTCCGCATTCTTTTTATATACCGGATTAGTCACGAGATCATATACCTTTTCTTTTAGTTCCTTGTCGGAGACTTTGCCTATTTTAATCCGTGCCGGCCCTATCTTTAGTTGCTGTACACGATAAGCCCAGTAAGGCTGATCGATAATAAGCGGCATAACCACCTGCGGTTTTCCGGCACGAGCCACGCTATGCGTTGTTCCGGAACCACCGTGATGCATTACTGCATCGCAATGCGGGAATATCAGGCTATGGGGAATGGTATGCGTTAGCAGAAAAACATCTTTCTCATTCGCTAACTGCTTGCCGGTGCCCGACCAGCCCGAACCGATAATCAACCGGAAGTTCAACTGCCAGCATACATTGATCAGCCGATGGCAAAAGTCATTGCTTTCTTTAGCGCTGCAACTGCCTAGTGTGAAGAAAATAACAGGTCTTTGCTCCTGTTGTATGAAGTCAGTCAACTTTCGGTAAGCCTCTGTGTCATAATGCAATGTGTCATTAAAGCAATATCCGCCGATGTCCCATTTATATTTCCAGTCAGCGTCCGTGCTGCCCAGATGGCGACTGTACAACAGGTAGTTGAAAGCTCTTTCGGTGGCATAGTAACCACAGTTTTTCAGTGGCTGCAGCCCCAGTTGCTTCCGGTTCTTGTTGATCGTCTTTTGAGTCATATACTTGTTTCCTATGTTTAGCATCCGCCAGATCATACGGGGAGTAAATACAGGATGAGGCTTCGGGTAGGGAAAGATAGGAGGCGGGATATTCTTTCCCGGTATGAAAGGAGCAAAAGCGGTACGGATAAACGGCTTCCCGCAATAGTCAGCTACACTTGCCGCAGCAAATTCGGAATTGGTGGCTATCAGCACATCATGCTCTTTCAATAGGGGAACCAATTGCTTGAATTGCGCGTCGATTACATCACGCATCCATTTTAAATAGGGTTTGGCTCCTTCCGATTTATTGCCGGCTTTGGATACCATGCCTTGTATGTCGTCAAAGTCTTGTAATACATAGTCCAGCTGATAGGCTTGCGCTTCCTTTTCAAATATCTGCGGGAGGTTCAATGTGACTTTATGTCCCCGTTTTATCAAGGCGGAAGCGATATTCAGATAAGGATAAATGTCTCCTTGCGAACCTCTGGTTACTAGAAGTATTTTCATACCGGATGTCTTTTTATACATTAATAGGCGGCAATGCCGAGTTCCTGCAACTTTTCTTTGTTCAAATGATAAGTATCCTCCATCTTTATCAGGCTGGCTTCGCTGATATCGATGGGCTTGTCGAGCTTGCTTACCTCCCGATATCCTTTATACACTTGTTTAATCATTTTTCGGGGATTGAAAATAAGGGAAGCCGTGATGAAGCATCCGTGCGTGCACCAGCAGTTTGCCTTATATCCGTGTCCGATGGCTCCGACCTCCTTTTTCATCACATCACTTTGCATGATGCGCTGCACGTTGCAGTCGTAGTCTTTTACATTCCCCAAAGGCTCACGTAGTTCGCAGGAACGGAAACGGCCGTCGTAGTCGATGACCAGCGTTGTTTCTCCTGCCGTACAATCCATTCCCCACTGGGTCGGCTGGTCGATGTTACTTGCACGGATATTGTACAGGGCACGGACAATGCCCGTATAGAAGAATTTGGTAATGGGCTTCCGCAGACCGGAAGTATTGGCCACCATTCGTTTGGCATAAGCTCCGTATATCGGGGCGGCTTCGTCCTGAATCAGTCGGAGGGTGGATTCATCCAGTGCCTTGACGCCATCCTCCCGTGTAACTCCGCGTGCCGCTTCGATGGTATGGGTAGACAGATGGAAGCGACCGTACATCCAGACCATAAAATCATTAATCTGGTCAATATTATATTTCGTGATTACGGTAGCCACGTTGAGCAGTACTTTTCCGTCATTTCTGAAATGCTCGCTTACTTTTCGGATCGTATCGATTGCCTTGTAGAAGTTTCCGGGCACTCCCCGTTGTGTATCATGTGTTTCTCCGAATCCGTCCAGTGAGATACTGACATTGATATTACATTCCGGACAGTTGGTACGGAAGCGTTCTACCCATTCGATTACCCGGTCCGGTTTCAGTCCGTTGGTCGGCATATTGACATCTTTGATATGGTTGTTTTGGTAGAACATTTCAAGAATTTCGGGCAAGTCTTCTCTGAGGGTAGGTTCACCGCCCGATACCCATAGTTTATTGATCTCTCCGGCAGTTTCCGAAATCTTTCTGATTTCTTCGAAAGTGAGGTCCCTTTCTTTCTTTGCCATGTCATTGGCATAAAAACACATGGCACATTTGGCATTACACTTTCCGGTGACAAACAAAAATATGGATTCCAGCTTTCTTTCCGAGCTCATCGAGCGGAAGGAACTTCTCGTACGTTTGGTCTTCATGGTATGATTGGCTTTAAATTTGGATATTACATTCCCGAACAAATGTATGTAAAATATTCGAATCTTGTATCGTTTTGATAAACACAATAATACCTTTTTTTTGTCATATATATCCGTTGTTCTTTAATCTGATACTATATCGGAAGATAAAGGGGGAGTTTATAAAAGAACCGGCCCTCTGTCAGTCATGAAATACTGATAGAGGGCAGTTACTTATCAAGAAAAAAAGTTGAAATTAGTTTATTTAGCTTCGTTGTTCTGTTTCAAAAGAAATTCGTCGATTGCTTTCTTCAACTGGTCTTTGGGCAAAGCCCCTTGCGTGATTCTCGGTTCTTCTTTCATCGGAATCAGTAACAGGGTGGGGATGCTGCGGATACCGAATGCGGCAGCCAGTTCCTTTTCCTGGTCCACATCAATCTGATAGATGTCCACCTTACCGCTGTATTCTTTGCTCAGTTCTTCCAAAACAGGATGCAGCGCTTTACACGGTCCGCACCATGTTGCATAGAAATCGACGATTGCCGGACGTTTGCCTTCAAATTTCCAATCATTCGGATTGGCTTCAAAATCATATACCTTCTTTAAAAACTCTGCTTTATTTAATGATACTACTTCCATTTTATTGTCCTCCTTTGTTGGTTCATTACTCTTTTTATTTTCTCCGCCATTTCCCGCACAGGCTGTGGTGGCCAGTACGATAGCGAAAGCGCTCATAATGCTTTTAATCAGTTTCATAAATCTTTTCGGTTTATTTGTTTTCTATGTTGCAAAGGTAAGGCGAAATAGCTTCCCGTGAAATAGCGATTTGACTGGAACACTTGGCAAAATTTCCCATCACTGCTCCTTTAACGCTAAAAAATGTCTTTTTATCTTTGGAAGTAATAAAAATATGCACTACTTTTGTCGCGATAAAATGAGTATTCACCCTTTAAAATGATGGAAAGGGTATTAATTATGTTGGAGCTATAATATTTTCAAATTAGGACTAAGTTGTCTCGTCGGGAAGACGGGGCTTTGCGACATTTTGTTTTTTTACGTTTACCGCAACTCTGCTGCTGGCGGTAATAGTTGATTAGTCCTGCAATCACATTTTTATTTTTCAAATTATTCACTTCAATGCTGTGGATGGATGTTTTGTATCCGTATCCGAAGCATTGGCATACCGTGTATAACCTTACTTTCCGCTGTTGAGGCGGACGGGGTGTGGTATGCGAACAGAAAAAAAGTATGGGAATACGATTAAAAGATTTAAGTAAACTGGGATATCGGGATAATGTAGCCCGTAGTCTGGTAGTAGACATTGTAGGCAAATATTGCAAACATGACACGAAGGAACAGATTGCAATGACTTTGAGCAATATACTCGAACATCCCGAATCTTATAAAAACAATGAAATATGGAGTAAGCTGGCGGAACGCCTGTCGCCTACTATTCTTGCGAAAGAGTTCCTAGCTTACGACTTACGGGAAGAGCCGTTGATGTATAAAACCTATGGAGGTAAGTTTATCGAGACTCTTGCCAAACAACAGATGAATCTGGCTATGCGCCTGCCTGTAACGGTCGGCGGAGCGTTGATGCCCGATGCGCACGCTGGTTATGGATTGCCTATCGGTGGGGTACTGGCTACTGATAATGCCGTGATACCGTATGCTGTCGGGGTTGATATAGGTTGCCGGATGAGTCTGACAGTATTTGATGCGAAAGCAGACTTCCTGAAACGATATTCTTATCAGATAAAGGAGGCTTTGAAAGACTTTACACATTTCGGAATGGATGGTGGCTTGGGCTTTGAACAGGAGCATGAAGTGCTGGACCGGGAAGAATTTCGGTTGACTCCTTTATTAAAGGATTTGCAGGGAAAGGCCGTGCGGCAACTCGGAAGCTCCGGAGGTGGGAATCACTTTGTGGAGTTCGGCGAAATTGCTTTGCAGGCGAATAATGTGCTGAATCTTTCAGAAGGGAGTTATGTTGCTTTGTTGTCACATTCCGGTTCACGTGGCTTGGGTGCTGCTATTGCCAAACATTACAGTCTGTTGGCCCGTGAAGTCTGCAAACTTCCTCGGGAGGCGCAGCATTTTGCATGGCTGAGCCTGAACTCCGAAGAAGGGCAGGAGTATTGGATGAGTATGAATCTGGCAGGAGACTATGCCCGTGCCTGTCACGAGCGTATTCACTTGAATCTGTCTAAAGCATTGGGACTGAAACCTGTTGCGAATGTCAACAACCATCACAACTTTGCGTGGAAAGAGGAGATAGCTCCGGGACGTATGGCGATTGTGCATCGCAAAGGGGCAACTCCTGCACAAAAGGGACAGGCGGGTCTGATTCCCGGAAGTATGGCTACGGCAGGTTATCTGGTTTGTGGCAAAGGGGTGGAAGAATCCTTGTGCTCTGCTTCTCATGGAGCCGGAAGAGCGATGTCCCGTCAGAAAGCAAAGGAGAGTTTTACTCAGTCGGCTTTGAAAAAGATGCTGTCGCAGGCAGACGTGACATTGATAGGCGGAAGTATCGAGGAAATGCCTCTGGCATATAAAGACATCGACCGCGTGATGTACACGCAGGAGACTTTGGTGGAAGTGCAGGGTAGATTTATGCCTCGCATCGTACGAATGAATAAAGAATAAGGCGATGAAGGAGAAAGTTTATTTACAGATAACTTCCGGCAGGGGACCTGCGGAATGTTGCCGGGTGGTGGCATTGGTACTCGAAAGAATAGTAAGACAGGCGCAGGCAAGCGGACTGAAAGTGGAAATGATAGAACGTGAAGTGGGACCGGTCAACCGGACACTGCTTTCGGCTACCATTGCTCTTCAAGGCGCAGCGAGCGGAGAACTGGCGGATGAATGGGAGGGAACGGTGCAATGGATTGCCCAAAGCCCGTATCGCATTTATCACAAGCGGAAAAACTGGTTTGTCGGCGTGCATTCGTTTGTGTTGTCGGAGAGTCAGGAGGCTACAGAAAGAGATTTCCGCTATGAAACCTTACGGGCTTCCGGTCCGGGCGGGCAGCATGTCAACAAGACAGAGTCTGCGGTCCGTGCCGTTCACATCCCGTCCGGGATGAGTGTGGTAGCTTCCGACCAACGTTCGCAATGGCAGAACAAGAAGCTGGCAACGGAACGCCTGTTGGTGAAACTTTCGTCATGGACGATGGAACAAGCGATGATTCAGGCACAGGAAAACTGGAGTAATCATAATCATCTTCAACGGGGGAATCCCGTGAAGGTGATTCGGGAACCGTTGATTTAAGTATCAGGGATGAAAAACATGGGGATGTGTCTGCAGTGAAGACACACCCTCATCGTTTTATCACCATTCGCCGATGGTTCCTTCTACTTTGTCTAATGCGTGAGGCACTAATTCATAAGCCAATACATACTGGTCAGGGATTCCCGGACAGGTAATCCCGAATCTGCTACTGGACTGATATCCGAACCGGCTGTAATAATTGGGGTCACCCGTAAGGAAAACAGCTTGATAACCCATCTCGGCAGCCAGTCTCAACCCTTCTTTCATAAGAGCAGAGCCAACTCCCAGATCTCTATACTCTAATTGCACGGATAATGGAGCTACCAATAATGCTGTATATCGTTCGCCATTGCTTTGTAAAACCGGAGTTTGGGTCATCATTATATGACCGATCAGCTTTCCGTCCGTTTCGGCGACCATCGAAAGCTCCGGAATGAAATTCTTCCCTTCCCGCAGTTTTACTGCGAAATCCTGTTCGTCTCCGTCCTTCACTTTTGCTGTTTCAAAAGCGGTTTTGATAAGTTGGTATACCTCGTCAAGGTCTTCCTTTGTTTCTTGTCTGATTTTAAAATTCTTCATGGAATAAAAGTGTTTCGACAAAGATATACTTTTCGGATGGTTAACTGAAAATATAAACGATAATTCCTGTAATCACCACATAAGCCAGTGCATACGGGATGGCAGCTTTCAGTATTTCCCCTTCCTTTCCCTGCTGGTTTCCGGCAGAAGTCGCAATGGCGATACTTTGCGGAGAAATAATCTTACCGCCTGTCGCACCTACCGTATTTGCTGCTGACAGCCAGTCCGGACTGACATGAATCTGTCCTGCCACACTTGCCTGTAACTTTCCGAAAAGGATGTTGGAGGAGGTGTCACTTCCTGTAATAAATGTCCCCAGGCAGCCGATGACCGGAGCAAATAGCGGATACAAGCTTCCGGTAGCAGTAGCCAGTGCCGTAGCGATGACAGCAATCATTCCCGAAGTATCCATAATGGTGGATAAACCCACGAGACAGATCACGGTAATAAAGGTTTTCTTTAATTGCTTCACCGTATTCCAAAGAACGATAAACAGCTCTTTGACTTTGGCACCCTGTATCAACCCACCGATAAAAGTACCGAGGAAGAGTAGTACACCTGCATGAGTCAGCCACGAGATCGTATAGTTCACAGTGGAAGCATTGACCGGCAGACTGATTCTTGTAATCCAGTTATTCTCCAATGTACTTCTCAAACTCGGGAAAAGCGGACTGGTGAGGATGATCAGGAATAATATTAGTAAATAGATGCTCCACGCATTCAGTATATCTTTGGCTTTCAGTGTACTTTTCCGAGCCTTTTCTTCTTTCGATGCGGTCAGTTTTCCATAGAGAACGATGACAATGATAGAAAGAATACTTCCGATAATGGCAGGCGATTCTGCCCCCATATATCTGGCAGCCAGATATTGTCCGACCAAAGAAACACCTCCGACCAGCAGGGCCAGAAATATATTCTTCGGGAGTGCTTTCAGCTTAGGATTGGTGAGGAAAAGCAAGACCAGCGGAATCAGAAACATAAGTACCGATAATTGCAATACAACGTTCGTACTGAGTTGTAGCACATCCAGATTCGTTTCCTTTGCCAATACCAATACCGGAGTTCCGATAGCACCGAAAGCCGTAGCGACACTGTTGGCTATCAGACTGACAGTTGCCGAAAATATCGGCTTGAATCCCAGACTGATAAGAATCGCCGCCGGAATAGCAACCGCCGTTCCGAATCCTGCCATCGCTTCCAGTAATCCTCCGAATCCCCAAGTCAGCAGCAACACCTGAATGCTTTTATCCGTAGAGATGGAAGCGAACTGTTGCTTGATAATCTCCATCTTTTCCGTTTTCAGCAATACGTTATAACTGAAAATAGCCATCAGAATGATGATTAAAATAGGAGAGACCGCTTTCAGCGCTCCATATAAAAAGGAATAAAACAGATTGTCTACAGAAAAGGCGAAACCGAAAAGAGCGATCAGCATGGTTACAATCAACGAGATAATACTGCTCTTGTCGCCGGACATCTTGAAGAACGCCATCAATACGATTAATAGCAATACCGGAATAATAGCAAGGATTAGTGTCATAATTCTAAATTTTAAATAGTCAACTTCTGGTGAATATTTAATATAACAAAACAAAAGGTAGTTTTGATGGATATGTGACTCTAATTTTATCCAACTTCTTTTGGTGAATGTGTCAAAAATATATTCAGGCACGGATTTCACCGATTAACACGGTTTTAAGAGTTAAGTAACCCAAAACCGTGAAATCCGTGTAATCCGTGCCTGAAAAATCGTTTTAAGTGACTTCCGTCCCTTCTGCTACTTCTTGCTCATTTTCATATTCATGATCTGTTGCAACTGTTTCAAGTTTGCCTGAGCAGCGTCATTCCCTAATTTGGCAGCTTGTTCAAAGGCTGCTGTAGCACGTTGAATATCTCCGTTTAAGAAGTTATACACGCCTGTATTATTCAGAAATTCGGCAGTGGTATGATCCGCTTTTTCCATATATTTCAGTGCGGTATTGATATCCTTCTGTGACAGGGCGACAGCCGCTGCATTCAGATTGGCTACAGCATCCGTTGGATACATACGTACGGCAATATCAAATACATCTACAAAGTCCTTGCTGCCTTTCGGATAACTATTGGCTACCTGATACATCTCGTTCAGACTCAGATATTTCGGATTCTCACGGATGATGATACGTCCTTGTTCCACATCGAAGTTGACCACTGTGTAGTCGATCTTGCAGTTTACTTTACGCAGTCCCGGATAAATCTCTTTCAGCATAGTGCGATAAGGAGCGCCGCCGCCGACTTTCATGATTTCTTGTTTACGTTTCACGTCATTCGTTGTATTTTTGATGATATTCAGGAAGGTTTCCTTATCCTTCATCGAAGAGGATTCGAGAGCTTTCACCAGTCCGTCCCAGTTCTCTCCGCCGAAAGTCACTTTATACAGTTTGGCAGATGCCTTTTCGTTCTTGACCAGATAATCTTTCAGAGCTTCCGCACGTTTTTTAGAGAGTTGCTCGTTGAAAGCCAGCGGCCCTTCGGGAGAAGCGAATCCTTCGATACTGATGCTTTGTACGGTCAGATTCTTGTCATTCTGAATTTTATCAAACATAGAATGAATATTCACCAGTTCGGAGTGATTGTTCATGAAGTCGGTAAGGATGACAGACTTGTTGACGGGGAAGTCCAGATGAGCTTCGTATTGCTCACTGCGGTTTTTCACCACTTCCACCGTAGGCTGGATGTAGGCTACGATAGGAGACATGGCACTCAGTCGTTTGGCTTCGGTAGATACGTCGTTCGTTATCAGTTCCTGCGCGTTCATTTCCTGATAGTTGCCGCATCCGCACAGGTTCTCTACAAGTTGCAGGGAAGCATTTGCCATCCACGGCTGATAAGGAATGACCTGCGTATAATTAAACGTTTCTCTTTTGTTATAAGGTACGATGATAGCCGTGGGTTCCTGCTTGCTGATCGCCAGTCCGCGTAGATAGGCTTTCTCGCGTCTTTTGCCGTTGACGATAATCTCCTGTAGCGGGACATTATGTTGTCCGTCCGTCAGCAGCGGGATCAGGCTGAGGCTGCGTGCCGAGCCGATGGTCAGGTTTGCCATGTCGACCGTCATGCCGATATAAAGCGAGTTTCCTTGTTGCCATAAGGATACATTCGAGAGCGTGAGTGCATCATTCAGAAATTTCTGTGCATGAGCCGGAAGTATGGTGGCTGCAAGAGCTATAAATAGATAGATAAGTTTTCTTTTCATCATTGTAAGTTTTAGAAAGTTCGATTATTTGATGACATAAATGAAGCTGAGGCCGATTTTGGTCGGACCGAAATAGTTGCGAGTGTTGTGCCCGAGTTTTTCACCTCCGTCACCGCGGGCATATTTATCATATTTCAGACGGGCGTAACCGACTCCGATGGTTGCTTCCATGCTCCAGCGTTTGCTGATAATCCACTGGTATCCGTAAGAGATGCCGGCTCCGTACAGACTGCCGTCATAGCGGTCGTGCCCCATTCCGAATATATTCAGGTTGCTGACATTCATTTCTCCGTAGTGTCCGTGCAGACCGAAGAAACTTCCGTTGAAACGTTCGCAGAGCCAGTAGCGCAATTCCGGTTGTACGAGCCAGTGCTTGATCTGGCGGTCGTCGCCAAACTTCCACGGATTGTAGTTGCCGGATACATCGAGGGTGATTTTCTTTGCCAGTCCGACTTCGAATCCCAGGTTGGGAGTGCTCGTAGCCCAGTAGAGGGCGTTGGTCTTGATGGCGAATTTGGGTAGATAGGTTTCATTCCGTTGTACTTGCGCATACGCGCTTGTACCCAATACGAGCAGGAAACCGGCTGCTAATAAAAGTTTAATTGTTCTCATTTTTGTTAGGGTCTAGGTTTTATTAAAATGATATGCGATAAACACATGATTGTGTGACTTTGTTGTGTAAACCCGTAGAAAAGATTCCTTGCCCGTATCCGCCATAAAGATGTTTAAGGGCATAAATGCTAACAAATTCGGCAAATGATACGTTTACTATATAAAAATACCTTTGTGTAATCAATATGACAACTAATTAATTTATTACTGACTATTTTTACACATAACATTAATACAAACAGCCTATGAAAGAGCTTATCAAGAATCTGGAAGAACTGAACAGGAAAGCAGAAAAAGGTGGCGGGGATGCCCGTATTGAGAAACAGCACTCTGTGGGCAAGCTGACCGCCCGTGAACGCATTGACTTACTTCTGGAAAAGGGGTCGTTTATCGAACTTGATAAACTGGTGACCCACCGGTGTACCGACTTCGGTATGGAAAAACAGAAATTCTCCGGTGACGGGGTAGTGACTGGTTACGGAATGATCGGCAAACGGCTGGTCTATGTTTTTGCACAGGACTTCACCGTATTCGGAGGGGCTCTTTCGGAGACACACGCCAAGAAGATTTGCAAAGTGATGGACATGGCGATGCAGATGGGAGCGCCTATTATCGGACTCAATGATTCCGGTGGTGCGCGCATTCAGGAAGGCGTCCGTTCTTTGGCAGGATATGCGGAGATTTTCCTTCGCAATTCCATGGCTTCGGGAGTCATTCCGCAGATCAGTGCCATCATGGGCCCGTGTGCCGGTGGTGCCGTTTATTCTCCTGCACTGACCGATTTTATTCTGATGGTCAAGAACTCCGGCTATATGTTTATCACCGGACCGGACGTAGTCAAGAGTGTGACACAGGAAGAAGTAAGCAAGGAAGATCTGGGTGGAGTGGGCATTCACATGACAAAGTCCGGCGTGGCGCATCTGTCGGCCGAAAATGATATTGAATGTATCAATTACATCCGCGAACTTATTTCTTATCTGCCGGGCAACAATATGGAAGAGCCTCCTTTCGTTGTCACCAACGACTCGCCGACCCGCCTGACACCCGAACTGTCCGACTTGGTGCCTACCAATCCGAATCAACCTTATAATATAAAGGAGATGATAGAAGCGGTGGCCGACGATAATAACTTCTTTGAACTTCAGGCGGAATTTGCCGCGAACATCGTCACCGGATATATCCGTCTGAACGGAAAGACGATTGGGGTGGTAGCCAATCAGCCGCTGGTGCTGGCAGGAACACTGGACATCAATGCCTCTATAAAGGCTGCCCGCTTCGTCCGCTTCTGCGATGCTTTCAATATACCTCTGCTGACTCTGGTCGATGTTCCGGGATTCCTTCCGGGAGTAGATCAGGAATATGGCGGAATCATCCGTAACGGCGCGAAGCTGCTTTATGCTTACTGCGAAGCTACCGTGCCGAAAGTGACCGTTATCACCCGTAAGGCTTACGGAGGCGCTTATGATGTGATGAGTTCCAAGCATATCCGTGGCGATGTCAATCTGGCTTTCCCCACAGCCGAAATCGCTGTGATGGGACCGGACGGGGCAGTAAATATCCTGTTCAAGAAAGAGATCGAAAAGTCACAGACTCCCGAAGAAAGGCGAAAGGAACTTCAGAGCGATTATCGTGAAAAGTTTGCCAATCCTTACCGCGCAGCGGAACTGGGCTATGTGGATGAAGTGATCGATCCGGCCGTTACCCGTCTGCGCCTGATACGCAGTTTCGAAATGCTGGCCAACAAACGTCAGTCCAATCCGCCTAAGAAACACTCGAACATTCCACTTTAATAAATGGAAAATGGAAAGTTGAAAATGGAGAGTGATAAATTAAAAGAAACAGATTATGATAAAGAAAATATTAGTTGCTAATCGTGGAGAGATAGCCATGCGCATCTTCCGTACTTGCCGGGTGATGAATATTTCGACGGTGGCTGTTTACACGAATGTAGACAGGGGAGCTTTGCACGTTCGCTATGCGGAGGAGGCTTATTGCATCTCCAGTTCACCGGAGGATACTTCTTATTTGAAGCCGGAGTTGATACTGTCCATTGCCAAAAAGACCGGAGCCGCCATTCATCCGGGATATGGGTTCTTGTCGGAAAATGCCGACTTTGCCCGTCGTTGCGAAGAAGAAGGAGTGATCTTTATCGGGCCCGGTGCCGATATTATTGCTAAGATGGGGATCAAGACTGAAGCACGCAAAATCATGCGTGAAGCGGGGCTGCCCATCGTTCCCGGAACGGAAACTCCCGTGCAGGGGATCGAAGAAGTGAAGAAGGTTGCTAAGGAAGTAGGTTATCCTATTATGTTGAAAGCGCTTGCCGGAGGAGGCGGAAAGGGGATGCGTCTGGTCCGTTCCGAAGAAGAAGCGGAGACGGCTCTTCGTCTGTCTCAGTCCGAGGCGGGTACTTCTTTCGGTAATGATGCGGTCTATATAGAGAAATATATCGAGAATCCGCACCATATCGAGGTGCAGATTATGGGAGATAAATATGGCAATGTGGTTCATCTGGGCGAGCGTGAATGTTCCATTCAGCGACGTAATCAGAAGGTGATCGAGGAGTCTCCGTCACCGTTTGTGAAAGACGAAACCCGTAAGAAGATGCTGAAAGTAGCCGTAGAGGCTTGTAAGCGGATCGGTTATTACAGTGCCGGCACACTGGAGTTCATGATGGATAAAGACCAGAACTTCTATTTCCTTGAAATGAATACCCGTTTGCAGGTAGAGCATCCGGTGACGGAGGAATGTACCGGCGTCGATCTGGTGCGTGACATGATCACGGTGGCTGCGGGCAATCCGTTGCCGTATAAGCAGGAAGATATAAAATTCAGCGGAGCTGCCATCGAATGCCGTATCTATGCCGAAGATCCGGAGAATAACTTTATGCCATCTCCCGGAGTGATAACCGTTCGTGAAGCTCCCGAAGGCCGTAATCTCCGTCTGGACAGTGCCGCCTATGCCGGATTCGAAGTTTCCCTGCACTATGACCCGATGATTGCCAAGCTCTGTTGTTGGGGGCGTACCCGCGAATCCGCCATCTCCAACATGGCACGTGCCTTGCGTGAGTATAAGATTCTGGGCATCAAGACGACGATTCCTTTCCATCAGCGTGTGTTGAAGAATGCCGCTTTCCTCGAAGGAAAATATGATACGACTTTCATCGACACCCGTTTTGACAAAGAAGACTTGAAGCGTCGGCAGAATACCGACCCGACTGTTGCCGTGATCGCTGCCGCCGTCAGGCATTACGAGAGGGAAAAAGAAGCTGCATCCCGTGCCACCACGCTCCCTGTAGTGGGCGAATCTCTCTGGAAGTATTATGGCAAGTTGCAGATGACTGCCAATAATTATTGAATAAGTTGAGAGTTGAAAATTGAGTTGGTTATTTATTAAAATTAGAAAGATATGGGTACATCGTTAGCGACTTATTATGCCAAGCTTCTGGATATGCCGGACAGTGAATATAAGGTAGAGATTCTGGAAGACGGACCGATCAAGAAGATAGCGGTCAACGGTAAAATATATGAGGTCGATTACAATATGGGAGGCGACTCCATTCATTCGATCATCATCGATCATCACTCGCATGGAGTGCAGATTTCCCCTTCTTCCAATAATTCTTATACCATCATGAATAAGGGTGAGCTTTATCAGATAGAGCTACAGGGAGAGATGGAAAAGATACATAATGCCCGTGCCGGTACGGAAGCCGTAGGACGTCAGGTGGTACAGGCGCCGATGCCGGGGGTGATCCTGAAAATATACGTGAAGAAGGGAGATGAAGTCAAGCGTGGAGACCCGCTTTGCGTATTGGTGGCCATGAAAATGGAAAACGAGATTCGTTCTGTTACCGACGGAGTGGTGAAAGAAGTCTTTGTCGAAGGCGGTATGAAGGTCGGTTTGAACGACCGGATTATGGTGATTGAATGATTCTTGAAAAAATAAAGGTGTTTTACGTACTTATCTCAAAAGTTTTCTTTACTTTTGGCAGATAAGTACGTATTTATATCCGGATGTCTTATGAACAACGAACAAACAAAAGAAGCACTGAAAGAGGAATTGGAGTTGCTTAGAAAAGAAAATGAGCAACTGAAGCGACAACTTCGATCTCTGGAACAGAATAAACAACCTGAAGAAAGCTCCACCAGCTTTCAGGAAAGGTATGCCGTTAAAATATTAAATTCCTTACCGGACATGCTGACGGTGTTCAACCACAACGAAGTGGGGATTGAAGTCGTATCCAATGAAGAAACCAATCATGTCGGGATATCCAACAAAGATTTTGAAGGAATGCACATGCGCCAGATGGTGCCTCCCGAAGCCTATCAGAACATCCACGCCAATATGCAGAAAGTGATCGCCACGCGAACTGTCTCGGTGGCGCATCACGACATGGATTTCAACGGCTCCCACCATTACTACGAGAACCGGATTTTTCCGTTGGATGAAGAATACGTTCTGATCATGTGTCGTGACATCACGGAGAGAGTGGCCACCCAGCAACAGCTGGAGATATTCAAAAGCGTACTCGACAAAGTCAGTGACAGCATTCTTGCCGTTTCCAGTGACGGAACGCTGGTATATGCCAACAAGCAATTTATGGAAGAGTACGGTGTCACCCAGCAGATGGGTACCCAGAAAATATACGACCTGCCCGTCTCTATGCGCACACCGGAGTTGTGGGAAGCTAAACTGAAAGATATACGCGATAATGGCGGAAGCTTTTCATACCGTGCAGCGTATGTGCGCAAAGGCGAGGAGAAAAACAGAGTACACCAAGTCTCTACCTACCTTACACAGGAAGATGATACGGAGCTTATCTGGTTTTTTACGCAGGACATTACCGATGTGATCAAGAAGCGGGATGAACTTCGTGAATTGAACCTCCTGCTGGACGGCATTCTGAATAATGTCCCCGTCTATCTGTATGTGAAAGATCCCGAAGACGATTTCAGATATCTGTATTGGAACAAGGCATTTGCCGAACATTCCAAGATTCCCGCCTCCCGGGCAATCGGCCGCACGGACTTTGAGATCTTTCCGGAGCGTGCGGATGCCGAAAGGTTTCGCAGGGATGATCTGGAATTGATCCGGACGCATGAACGGATTGATATGCAGGAGACTTACGTGGCGGCCACCGGTGAGACCCGTATTGTGCAGACACTGAAAGCGCTTGTCCCGATGGAAGGGCGCGAACCGCTTCTGATCGGCATCTCCTGGGATATCACTAACTTTCAGAATATCGAACAGGAACTGATTAAGGCACGCATCAAGGCAGAGCAATCCGACAGATTAAAAACCGCCTTCCTTGCCAATATGAGCCATGAAATCCGGACACCGCTGAATGCGATTGTCGGTTTCTCCAATCTGTTGCCTTCTGCCGAAACCCTTGAAGAAGAAAAACTCTATTCGAGCATTATCAATCAGAACTCAGAGATCCTGTTGCAGCTGATTAATGACATCTTGGACTTGTCGAAGATAGAAGCCGGTACATTGGAATACGTCAGACAGCCGATGAATCTGGGTGAAGTATGCCGGAATATCTATCAGATTCATAAGGATCGTGTGCAGGAAGGAGTGACCCTTATTTTGGACAATGAAGACGATGACCTGATTATTGAAGAAGACCGGAACCGCATTGCGCAGGTTATCACCAACTTCCTCACCAATGCTGGTAAATTCACGCTTTCCGGTGAAATCCGCTTTGGCTTTAAAGTCGATAATCAATGTATCCGTTTTTATGTGAAGGATACAGGCATCGGAATAGCTCCCGACAAGGTGGGACATATTTTCGACCGTTTTGTCAAGTTGAACTCGTTTGCGCAGGGGACAGGTCTCGGACTTGCCATCTGCCGGATGATCATAGAGAAGATAGGAGGGGAGATCGGAGCCACTTCGGAAGTAGGCAAAGGATCGACTTTCTTCTTTACGATACCTTATAAAGAACACTCGGATGACCGTATTGCATTTTCCGAGGTTTCGGAAACGAAATACATCAGCCACACCATCAAGAGGGTGCAGAAGATCAAGAAAATTCTGGTAGCTGAAGATGTGGACAGCAACTTTGTACTGATCAAGAATATGATCGGCAAAGATTACACCCTGCTATGGGCGAAAGATGGCTTTGAGGCGGTGGAAATGTATAAACAGTTCCAGCCGGATTTGATTCTGATGGACATCAAGATGCCTCGTATGGGTGGACTGGAGGCTACCCGCATTATTCGTTCCTATTCGAAGGAGATTCCTGTCATAGCCTTGACTGCCTATGCTTTCGAAGCGGACAAGGAGCAGGCTTTGGAAGCCGGCTGTAATGACTTTGTCACGAAGCCGGTTTCAAAAGCAGCATTGGAAGAGGCGTTGGGGAAGTGTTCGGGGTAGCAACTACAAGTGATTATATTATACTCACTTTCCTATCTCGGGAACTAATAAGAACTTTGTTTCCGGAAAGTACTTTTCGAGCCAAGTCCGTATAAACTCCATCGTATCATCCTGAATCGTTTTATCCTCTACTGTCGGATAAAGATTATAGAGTACTGTAGCCAGAACAATGCCCCGTTTCTGTATGGCTTCAAGACTCAGGAGAGTATGATTGATGCTGCCCAGCTTTCCGGAAGTCACGAAGATAAGCGGATATTTCTCCTGTGCGATATAGTCAATTGTCAGGAGCTCCGTAGTCAGAGGAACCATCAGACCGCCCGCGCCTTCAAGCAGAACACAGTCATACCGTTCGCTTAATACTTCGGTGGCATGCTTGATCTTGTCGAAATCGATGGGACGATGATCCAGTCGGGAAGCCAGATGGGGGGAGGCGGGATAAGAAAAGATCTCCGGCATGGTCAGTCCTTCCTGATCTTCCCAGGTGAAAGGGATTTCCATAATGCGCCGATGCAGGTCTATATCTTCGGAATGCCCCACATTTCCTGTCTGGATAAACTTCTGCGTAATGGTTCTTTTGCCGTTTTTATTCCATTCGCGTGCCAGGTAGCCGGTCGCATAACTTTTGCCGGCATCGGTATCGATACCGCTTACAAAATATACATTCTGTTTCATACTTTTTTCTTTTTTGCTATGATATAAATAGGGTGATATGTCAGGGACACTGAAGTGCCCTGTGTAAATTCTTGTGTGTAACGTTCGCAAAAATGCTGCAAATCACGACGGGTCCAAGTCTGTTTCTCGTGTTTCGGATAGAGGGATGATTGCGCTGACAAACCATTCACCCCCGTCTGCTTCAGATGATACAGCACTTTCATCGGATCTTCGAAAGAAAGGGGGATCAGCTCTTCTTCTGAGTACAGTATATCAAAGTGAAAAGACAGAGCTGCTTCAAGCTCTTCCTTTGAACGATAGGGCAGTCCCTTTCCGGTAAGCTCACGTATCTCCTTCATATTCTTTTTCCCAAAAGTACTGAAAGCAAAGTATCCCTGACTGTGGAGCAATGTATTACACCTTTTGAAGAACTCCTCCGGCGACTCGAACCATTGCAAAGCGGAACAGGAAGTAATCAACGTACTTTTATCCGGAAAAGGAATCGTCTCCGCATCTCCGGAAAGAAAAGAGACTTGTTTCTCTCTTAATAAATCTTCGCAGCAATACCTCATCTCCGGACATAAGTCATTCAGAAGCAACTCTTCCGGACGAAGGGTGCGGAGCAACATTCGGGAGTAAATGCCCGTCCCGCATCCGAACTCGATCACTTTCGGGCAGGGAGAGGGAATATGCTTCTGAAGCAGGCGGATCATTTTATCTGCTATCTGCCGTTGTACATTTGCCTCACGGGGATAGGTGGAGATGGCTTTTGAGAAACGTTCTGCAATAATTGTCTTATTCATTGATCAATGATTATTTAATGTTCATGATTACCTCATTAAAAAGCTCCTGCTGATAATGGGCAGCTTCGACGTGCAGGAGGGAGTCTGCCTTATTTCTCCATGCCTGCTCTTGATGGTCCGGAAGGAAAATCCGGTCGTTATCTCCGATGATGGCTGTCTGCCAGACAAACTCCGAAGGGAGGGATGACAGGTATTGCTGCCGGATGGCGGCAAGCTCTTCTTTCAGTTCTTCAACCGGACGTTTGGGAGCCATTGTCTGAAAAACCTTGTAATCAGCAGCGGAACCACACATTCTTCGCTGAAATTTCAGTAGGGTTTGTTCGTTCAGTCCTTGCAGGGTGCCTTCAAAAACGGATGGCGTGATTCCTTCCGTTTCGTGTATCGGATAAAGTGTTCCGTTGATGGCGGTACTTTGGGAAACAGGCAGGGAGGGATATTGCTTCATTACCTGCGAAGCCGCCCAGACTCCCATCGACCATGCGATCAGCGTAATCTTGGAATATGCCTGTATCAAAGTCGTATCGAATTCCAACGAACGATAATCGTAACAAATCATCCAGTCACATTCCGCCGGATGGATATGTCGGAAAGGCGTTTCGTCCATTCCCCATCCTGCGAAGAATAGTAGAAGGTGCTTTTCATTGTTCCTGATAATAAAAGTCTGTTTCATCCGTTAATGATTTCTATAAGTGTATCGATTTCTTTTTCTGTGATGTCCGCTGTCAATGAGAAGCGGATACGGGAAGTCCCTTCGGGTACTGTAGGCGGGCGTACCGGCAGGGCATAGAATCCCTTGCGTTGCAATTCTTCTGCCTTCCTGATGGTATCTTCGCTTGCTCCGACCACCATCGGCACGATGTGGCTGACGGAAGGACAGTTGTATCCCTTCTCGGTTAGTGCTTCTTTCAGTTTCCGGCTGATTTGCAGCAGATGCTCCCTTTTGCTCCGGAAATCGACGAAGTGTTTCAGTACCCATGCGGTCCACTGGATATTGACAGGAGGAAGGGCTGTCGTGAAGATAAAGGTACGCATCTTATTGATCAGATATTCCCGGATGGTCTGCCGGCAGACGATATATGCGCCGGCGGATGCTGCCGCCTTCCCGAATGTTCCTACCAGAAAGTCGATGTCGTTGATGCAGTTTTGTTCTTCGGCACATCCTAAGCCTTTCTCGCCCCGTGCTCCGAAAGCGTGGGCTTCGTCTACATAGAGAAGAAGATTGGAGTAATCGTGTTTCAATCGTACCAGCGCTTGCAGGTCAGCTTCGTCTCCGTCCATGCTGAAGATACTCTCGGTAACGATGATCATCTTCTCATACATACCGTGGTTTTCTTCAAGAAGACGCCGGAGCTGGGCTAAGTCATTGTGCCGGTACCGGATACATTTGGCAGATGATAATCTGATTCCGTCTATCAGGCTGGCATGTACGAGTTTGTCCGCAAGGATCAATGTACGGGTATCACTGACGGCAGGAAGTATCCCTGTGTTGGCGTGGTATCCGCTATTGAACAGAAGGGCACTTTCTGCTCCGAACATAGTGGCCAGTTGCTGTTCCAGTTCCTGATAGGCAGTGAAGTTGCCTGTCAGCAGGCGGGAGGAAGAGGAAGTGGGCAGAAAGGTTTCCGGAGTGATGGTCTTTAAGAACGCTTCTCTTAAAGAGACTTCATTGGCTAACCCCAGATAATCATTGGATGATAAGTTCAGCATCCGTCGTCCGTCTACTGTCACGTCTCTTCCATCATGAATCAACTGTGGGAGGGAACGGTAATTCTTCTTCTCTTTTAAAGTCAGAAGTTCTTGATTGATAGAGTCTAAAATCATAATCTATTCATTTATACAATAAATTTAGGCACGGATGACACGGATTAGGCATTGTGATTGCGCAAAGCAACAGTGTTATCCGTGTAATCCGTGCCTAACCTTTTGAGAAGATCGTTGAGTTACATCTCTCTGACTATTTTAAGTACTCCGGAAGTCAGTTTGCTTAATTGCTCCGGAGAGATGATGAACGGGGGCATCAGGTAGACCAGTTTTCCGAACGGACGTACCCAGATACCTTCTTCTACGAAGCGGCGTTGCATATATGCCATGCTCACCGAACGTTCTGTCTGGATGACTCCTATGGCTCCTAATATCCGTACATCCGCTACTTGCGGAAACTTGCGGGCGGGAGCCAGTTCTTCTTTTAACTGAGCTTCGATTCGTTTCACATTCTCTGCCCAGCCGGAGTCGAGCAGTAACCGGACAGAAGCACACGCCACCGCACACGCGAGCGGATTCCCCATAAAGGTAGGACCGTGCATAAAAGCCTTTGGGGCATGATTGGAGATGGTATCTGCTATCTGATTGCTTGCCAATACGGCAGACAGTGTCATGTATCCTCCGGTCAGCGCCTTTCCGATGCACATGATGTCCGGTTCCACTCCGGCGTGTTCCCAGGCAAAGAGTTTGCCGGTGCGTCCGAATCCTGTGGCTATTTCGTCAAAGATCAGGAGGATATCGTGTTCTTTGCAGAGTTTTTCCGCTTCACGCAGATACTGCGGGTGATAAAACCACATACCGCCTGCTCCCTGAACAATGGGTTCGAGGATGAGCGCCGCCAGTTCTTTAGAGTGTTTCTCTATCGTTTCCCGCAGGGGGATGATGTCGTCCGGATTCCATTCTCCGTCAAATCGCGAAGAGGGGGCCGGAACGAAATATCGGACAGGAAGCGATGAACCGAAAAGACTGTGCATCCCGGTAACGGGATCGCATACGGACATGGCATTCCAAGTGTCACCGTGATAACCGGAACGGATGGTTACGAAATTGTTTTTGTCGGGCTTTCCGGCTGCATACCAATATTGCACGGCCATCTTCAAGGCAACTTCTACCGCCACCGAACCGGAATCCGCATAAAATATCTTTTGCATGGATGGGGGAACCAAGGGCAACAGCAGTTTGCCTAACTCGATGGCCGGATCATGAGTCAGTCCTCCGAACATGACATGGGACATCTTGTCTAACTGGTCTTTTGCCGCCTGATTCAATACCGGATGATTGTATCCGTGCACAGCACACCACCAGGACGACATTCCCTCGATGAGTGTCCGCCCGTCTTCGAGTGTGATCGTTGCTCCGTCCGCCCGCTTTACTTTGTAGACAGGCAATGGATCGGTAGTAGAAGTATAAGGATGCCACAAATGCTCGCGGTCAAATTGAGAGTCGGCGAAGTGGTAACCTTCTTCCAGAATCATCTTCTTGTCGTCGGAAACCTTGGAACCGAGTGTGGTCAGCAAATCGCCCACGATGGCGGAATTGATGCCGACAAACAAGGCTTTGCGCATGGCTTCTGGAGTGAGCTGCGAACGTCCTCCGGCGAAACGCAGGAAAGCGGTAGGATTGATGAAGCGGAACAGGGCGATGGTTCGCAGGATTTCTTCTTCGCTCAAAGCCTTTTCATTTTCCAGTGGAGTTCCGGGGATCGGACTTAGCAGGTTGATGGGGATGGACTGTACATTCAATTCCGCCAAAGTGAAAGCAAATTCAATACGTTGTTCCATTGTTTCTCCCATGCCGATGATGCCACCGCAGCAGATATCCATTCCTACCCGGCGGGCGGCGTCGAGAGTGGCCAGCTTCTGCTCTTGTGTATGTGTGGAGCAGAGTGTGGGGAAATAGGAAGGAGCTGTTTCGAGGTTGCAGTGATAGCGGGTGATTCCGGCTGTGTGCAGGGCGCGGAGTTCTTCTTCATTGAGTAATCCAAGGGATGCACAAAGTTGGATGGACGAATGTTTCCGCATAAGGCGGGCTGCATCGCAAAGTTGACTGATCTGTTTGGGAGAAGGTTTTCGTCCGCTGGTGACAAGGGAGAAACGGTTGACGTCTTGACTTTCGTTGTATTTTGCCTGTCGGAGACATTCTTCAGCGGGCAGGAGATCGTAAATCTCGGCTTGAGTCTTGTAGTGAGAGGATTGTGCACACCATTTGCAGTTCTCCGGACACCGGCCGGACTTGGCGTTGATGATGGAACACATATCGAACTCGTGCGAAGCACAAGTGACGGTAATCTCATGCGCGGCGGCATAAAGCGCCTCGCTGTCGGCCATGTTGGCCAGCCAAGTGGCTTGGGCGGACGATATGTCGAAGCCTGCCAGTACTTGGTCTTTGATTTCTTGAAGTGTCATAAATGTATGATATGGGATAGTAACTTTTGCATTCTGCTTGCGAAGAGCCACATCTACCACATTGGTATGCAGATGACCGATCTGAAATTCACGTCCCATACTCGCAAAAGCGGCATAGTTCTTCCTGCCCCAGTAGCGGAAGCGGGAAAGAAGGGAACGGGTGGTCTGTATGTGGCGCTGTTTCTTCATCAGGTTCTTGTTTTTTGAAGTTAAGAACGGGGCAAATGTACAAAGATTCTTTGGATAAGCAAGCGATACAATAATATACTGCAAATATATACTCTTACCTTGTATCGTTTATACACACCCTTTATCTTGTATTCTTTCTTCTATATTCCTTGCGTAAATTGAAATTGAATCCGACGTATATCTGAAGTGTTCCGAACCCGTTGTCCAGTGAAAAATTATTCCGGTGGTAATTATAGTTCTTTCCGACAAATGAAGTGCCGACGAAATATTTTCCGTTATTGTAGACAACTCCCGCACGGATCAGAAAATCCAGGTTAAAATTGCCGTACCATGTCTTCCCTTCATGGGTTTCTGCATCTACATCGGAGGCTTTGTAGGCTATGGCGGGAGTGAGAGACAGGCATGCCAGACAGTTGCGGGCAAATACCCAGTTATAGGCATAACCGAAACTGATATTGGCATTGGTGTATTTGATGTTGTTGACTTTCATGGCAGGATTCATCGCTTCCAGTATGAAATCCGGAAGTTCCGCATAGTCGAATTCAAGATTATGTTTTGAAATAGAAAAGCCTGCGATAAACGAACCTGCATTCCTGCGCTGATTGGTTGACTGGCTGAAAGCGGCAGGGTAGGAGAATTTGCGGTTGTTGAAGATATAGTATAGGTTCAGTCCCTTGATATCTACTTTTATCCCATTGAACTTTTCGGAGTAATTGGCGGGGACATCTTCCGGGAAACCGTTGATCTTATGAATCTTATAGTTGTTACCTGTGCGACGATAGAAGATGTCCACTCCCAGCTTGGAACTGTATAGACTTAAATCGAACTCTGTTCCCTTGTTCCTTCGGTTGGTCTTCCGGTAAATGTCGTCCACGTCTACAGACCATCCCAGGAAGATCCATCGCCAGCCGAAGTACAATCCTATCTTGTTATGCGGATTGGGAGAGAAACTCAGCTTCTGCGGTTGGGGCAGATTGCTGGTAACGGAATAATATTCAAAGTTGCTGAAATGGGTGGTCATCAATGCGTAATTATACCGGTTGGGACTGATATAAAGGGTGTCGAAGTCACTGAAATTCATGAACTTCCTGATCGCTCTCTTGAAAGCGCTTGGTTTGGCCGGTATCACAGAATCAGTTTGCAGACTATCGCTCATAAGGGTATCTCTCCTTTCAGTTTGGGCCTGTAAGGAGAGTGACAGAAACAGAAAAAGAGATAGAACAATTTGCTTCATCCTGTGATTTTTCGTTGCTATGATTGATGCTGTTCGTTTCACGAATGTACTACCTTTCGTTGATTTATACTAATAATCGTCTAAAAAAATGTTTCGTTTCCTAAACAAATGAGATATGTATTCTGTTAGTTAGAACAAGCAAATAAATCCTAAGCCACAAAATTATGAGAATCTATTTACGTTTATTAGTGGCGTTTCTATTGCTTTCTGCCGGCAATGTAGTGTATGCAGAAGCACAACAAGAGAAACGCGTAACGGGTACTGTGACTTCTGAAGGAGAGCCTTTACCCGGTGTTTCCGTACAAGTGAAAGGGGCCTCCTCCGGCACCATTACCGATATCGATGGAAACTATTCAATTGAAGCCCCTGCCAATGGGACTATCGTTTTCCGCTTTGTAGGATTGCGGACAGTGGAACAAGCGGTGAACAACCGGAATGTGATCAATGTCACCATGGAATCGGAGAGCAAAGAACTGGAAGAAGTGATGGTTGTAGCTTATGCTACCGCCAAAAAATATAGTTTTACCGGAGCTGCCTCGACAATGAAGGCGGGAGAGATCGAGAAGTTACAGACTTCCAGCGTATCCCGTGTACTTGAAGGTACGGTATCCGGTGTGCAAGCCAGTGCTTCCAGCGGTCAGCCCGGTACGGATGCCGAAATCCGTATTCGTGGTATCGGTTCGATCAATGCTTCCAGTGCCCCGTTGTATGTGGTAGATGGCGTACCTTTTGATGGCAGCGTCAACTCGATCAATCCTGATGACATCGCTTCCATGACTGTGCTGAAAGATGCTGCATCTGCAGCTCTGTACGGTTCGCGTGGTGCGAACGGTGTGATTATCATTACCACAAAGCAGGGACAGCAGGACTCGAAAGCTACTGTCAAGGTGAAAGCTACACTGGGTGGTTCCAGTCGTGCGGTACGTGATTATGACCGCGTCAATACCAATCAGTATTTCGAACTTTACTGGGAAGCGCTTCGCAACCAGTATGCCAAGAGCTCCGATTATACCCCTGCCACCGCAGCTGCTCAGGCTTCCAAAGACTTGGTTACAAAATTGATGGGAGGCGGTCCGAATCCTTACGGTACACAATATCCGCAACCTGTGGGGACAGACGGAAAGCTGGCAGCGGGCGCCCGTCCGTTATGGAACTCCGACTGGAGTGACGCGATGGAGCAGCAAGCGCTTCGTACCGAACTGAATCTGAGTGTTTCCGGTGGTGGAAAGGCTAATCAATACTTCTTTTCTGCCGGCTACCTGAACGATAAGGGTATTGCACTCGAATCCGGTTACCAACGTTTCAACCTTCGTTCGAACGTGACCAGTGAAATGACTTCCTGGCTGAAAGGAAGCATCAACCTGAGTTTCGCCCATTCCATGCAGAATTATCCGGTTTCTTCGGATTCCAAAACAAGCAACGTGATTACTGCAGGACGTACTATGCCCGGATTTTATCCTATTTATGAAATGAATACGGACGGCAGCTACAAGCTGGATGACAATGGGGATCGTATCTACGATTTCGGTTCATACCGTCCTTCTGGTTCTATGGCTAACTGGAACTTGCCGGCTACCTTGCCTTTGGATAAATCGGAACGGATGAAAGATGAATTTTCCGGTCGTACTTATCTCGAAGCTACGATCATCGAAGGGCTGAAATTCAAGACAAGTTTCAACTTCGACCTGATCAACTATAATACGCTGGATTATACGAACCCGAAAATCGGTCCGGCTCTGGAAAACGGAGGTGGTTCCAGCCGCTTGAACTCACGTACTTTTTCATGGACATGGAACAATATCGCGTCGTATGATAAAACCATCGGTGATCATCACTTTAATGTGCTTGCCGGAATGGAAGCCTATTCGTACCGCTATGATGAACTGACTGCTTCACGTACGAAGATGGCACAGCCTGATATGCCCGAACTGGTAGTCGGCTCACAGTTGACAGGCGGTTCCGGTTATCGTATCGATTATGCTTTGGTGGGATATCTAACCCAGGCGCTTTATGACTATCAGAATAAATACTTTTTCTCCGCTTCCTTTCGTCGTGACGGTTCTTCCCGTTTTGCACCGGAGACTCGCTGGGGTAACTTCTGGTCTTTGGGAACTTCATGGCGTATCGACCGTGAAAGTTTTATGGCTTCCACTACCAACTGGCTTTCTGCTCTGACATTAAAGATGAGCTACGGTGCGCAGGGAAATGATAATCTGGGTACTTATTATGCAAGCAAGGGACTTTATACCATCGTTTCCAATCTCGGAGAGAATGCCTTGGTTTCCGACCGTATGGCTACCCCGAACCTGAAGTGGGAGACGAACCTGAACTTTAACGTCGGCGTTGATTTCTCACTGTTTAACAACCGTTTTTCCGGTTCGTTCGACTTCTTTACGCGTCGTTCCAAAGATTTGCTTTATTCCCGTCCGATCGCTCCTTCCTTAGGATATGGTTCTATTGATGAAAATGTAGGCGCATTGAAGAATACAGGTATTGAGATGGTGCTGAACGGAACCATTATCAATCAGAATGGATGGGTATGGAAACTCGGAATGAACCTGACGCATTATAAGAATAAGGTGACGGAACTTCCGCTGAAGGATATGCCGCAAAGTGGCGTGAATAAATTGCAGGTAGGACGGTCAGTCTATGACTTCTATATGAAAGAATGGGCGGGAGTAGACCCTGACAACGGTAATCCGCTGTGGTATATGGATGAGAAAGATGCCAATGATAATTTGACCGGAAAACGTGTCACAACAAGCGATTATGCTTCGGCAAGTTATTATTACGTCAATAAATCTTCCCTCCCGAAAGTTTATGGCGGTTTTAATACATCGCTTTCATGGAAAGGGTTCGATCTGTCCGCCATCTTTGCTTATAGTATCGGCGGATATATCTACAATCGTGATATTACCATGATTCTGCACAACGGAAGTCTGGAAGGCCGTGACTGGTCTACGGAGATATTGAAGAGATGGACACCGGAAAACCGTTATACAGACGTGCCTGCTTTGAGCACTACTTCCAATAACTGGAACTCAGCTTCCACCCGTTTCTTGCAGAACAACTCATATATGAGACTGAAAAACCTGACGCTCTCTTACGATCTGCCGAAACAGTGGATCAGCAAACTGGCATTGAGCAGTGTCCAGGTGTTTGTGCAGGGAGATAACCTGTTTACTATTCACCGGAATCAGGGACTTGACCCTGAACAGGGAATCACGGGTATCACTTATTACCGTTATCCGGCTATGCGAACTATTTCCGGAGGTATCAATCTATCTTTCTAAAATTACACGATATATGAAAAAGATAAAAATTCAATCTATACTTACTGCTGTTGCCGGACTGTTTCTGGCGACAAGTTGTAGCAGTAGCTTTCTGGATACGGAACCGACGGATGCGGTAAGCTCCGATCAGGTAGCAGTAGCCGGAAATGCAGAACGCCTCTTCAACGGAGCTTGGTATAACCTGTTTGAATACGGAACGACGTATGCCAATATTGGTTATCGGGCACTTCAATGTCAGGATGATATGATGGCGAGCGATGTTGTTTCCCGTCCGAAATATGGGTTCAATTCTTCCTATCAGTTCAATGACGTGGCGATTCCTTCCGATGGAAGAACTTCGTTTGCCTGGTATCTGATCTATAAGACAATTGATAACTGCAACACTGCCATTTCGATTAAAGGTGACTCCGAGGAACTTCGGCAGGCACAGGGACAGGCATTGGCTTTGCGTGCCTTTTGCTATCTGCATTTGGTACAGCATTATCAGTTTACATATTTGAAAGATAAAGATGCTCCTTGTGTGCCTATATATACGGAACCGACTACGAGTAGTACCGAGCCGAAAGGAAAATCGACAGTGGCACAAGTTTTCCAGCAGATCTTTGATGATTTGAATCTCGCACAGGATTATCTGACAAACTACGTCCGCAAGGGAGACGGGCAGAAATTCAAACCGAATACGGATGTTGTCAACGGTCTTCTGGCACGTGCTTACTTATTGACAGGACAATGGGGAGAAGCCGCCAAAGCTGCCGAAGCTGCACGCAAAGGATATTCATTAATGACTACCACTGCCGAATACGAAGGTTTTAATAATATTTCCAATAAAGAATGGATTTGGGGATCTCCTCAAACACTTTCGCAATCGGATGCAAGTTATAATTTCTATTATCTGGATGCAACGTATGTCGGGGCTTACAGTAGCTTTATGGCCGATCCGCACTTGATGGATACTTTTGCTAAAGATGACATCCGTCTGCCTCTTTTCCAATGGATGCGTGAAGGATATCTGGGTTATAAGAAATTCCATATGCGTTCGGATGATACTGCGGATCTGGTGCTGATGCGTTCGGCTGAAATGTATCTGATAGAAGCGGAAGCCAAGGCCAGGGATGGAGTAGCACTGGATCAGGCTGTTGCCCCATTGAATACATTACGTACTGCCCGTGGCGCAGGTAATTACGATGTGACAGGGAAAACGAAAGAGCAAGTGATCGACGAAATTCTGATGGAACGCCGGCGCGAGCTGTGGGGAGAAGGATTCGGTATAACGGATATACTCCGTAATCAGAAGGCGGTAGAACGTATGGCTCTATCTGAGGATATGCAGAAAACGGAAGTGGATTGCTGGCAGGAAGGCGGCAGTTTTGCGAAAAGAAATCCGTTAGGACATTGGTTCCTTAATTTCCCGGATGGTAAAGCGTTCTCAGCAAACAGTTCTTATTATCTGTATGCTATCCCTGAAAAAGAGATTAATGCAAACCCTAACTTATAAATAAATAGCTCTCTTAATTTTTTGACTTTGACCTTAACTTGTAGACCGGTATACGTCGTGACGATGCATACCGGTCGTTTTTTTATACCTGTATCTTCTGTTTCTTTAAATTGGGTAAAAAGAACGTGACTAATCCCAATAACGGCATATAAGCGCAAACGTTATAAACCGACTCAATTCCAAATTTATCAGCCATATTGCCAAGTACAGCCGAAGCGATACCTGCTACTCCGAAGGCAAAACCAAAGAAAAGACCGGAAATCAATCCTAGCTTGGTAGGGAGTAGCTCTTGCGCATAAAGCAGGATAGCCGGAAAAGCAGACGAAAGCATCAGTCCTACACAAAAACTTAAGATGATGGTCCATGCTAAAGTGGCATGCGGCATCAGTAAACTAAAAGGTGCAGCCCCTAAAATAGAAGCCCAAATCACATATTTACGTCCTACACGGTCGCCGATAGGACCACCGAGCAATGTTCCGATAGCAGTAGCTACCAGAAAAATAAATAAGTATAATTGAGATTCCTGTACAGTTACATTGAATTTATGAATCAAATAGAATGTATAATAACTGGTAAGGCTTGCCATATAGATATACTTTGAGAAGATTAATATCAGTAGGATTCCGATAGATAAAGCAGTCTTATCCATCGGTAAAGGCAAATGTACAGCCTTTTTCACTGTAGCCTTTTGCTCTTTCATTCGGTTGAGATAAGATTTGTACCATTTGCAGATCGGATACATGACACCGATAGCAGCCAAAGCAAAAAGTGTAAAAACGGCCAGATGCTCTCTGCCATAAGGGGCTACCAGCAAAGCCACCAATAAAGGACCTAGTGAACCTCCTAAATTGCCTCCTACCTGAAATAACGATTGTGCCAGTCCCCGTTTTCCACCCGAAGCAAGAAAAGTGATACGTGATGCCTCCGGATGCAAGACGGAAGAACCGATTCCGATCAGAAAAACAGAGATCAGCATCCAGTAAAGGTTGTTGGAGAATGCCAGATTGATCATTCCTATCATTGTAAAGCTCATTCCGATAGGTAGTGACCAGGCAACGGGATGTTTATCGAAGATGATTCCGGTGATTGGCTGGAATACCGAAGCCGAGAGTTGATAAACCAGTGTGATAAGACCGATCTGTGCAAAGTTGAGTCCCAAATCTTCTTTGAATAATGGATAGGCTGCCGATATAACGGACTGCAAAAGATCATTGAGACAATGCGAAAGGCTTAATGCGATGAGGATAGAAAATGTAATTCTTCCTACGGGTTGTTCCTGATTCTGTACCATAATACCTATTCTTTTGAAATGTTCCTGAAAAAATGACTGCAAAGGTACGTAAACTTCCCGTTTCTCAATATATTTGTCACAATTAAATCTATAAGTAATGAAGAAAGTAGTAGTAGCGATGGATTCTTTCAAAGGTTGTCTTTCCTCGTCAGAGGCGGAAAAGGCGGCGGAAGAAGGCATAAAGCTGGTTTGTCCGGATTGTGAAGTCATTCGTTTTCCGATAGCCGACGGAGGTGAGGGAATATTGACTGTCTTGATAGAAGCAACACGGGGCACTTATCAGAAGATCATAGCGAATGATCCTTTGATGCGTCCGATAGAAACCACTTATGGCATTTCGGGTGACAAACATATTGCTTTTATTGAGATGGCCGCCGTGAACGGTCTGCCACTATTATCAGAAACGGAACGAAATCCGATGCTGACCACTACTTATGGAACCGGTGAATTGATATTGCACGCTATTGAACAGGGATATCGGGAATTTGTCATAGGTATCGGAGGAAGTGCTACGAATGATGCCGGAGTAGGTCTGTTACAAGCATTAGGAGCCCGATTTCTCGATAAGGATGGAGCAGTCTTGGGAAAAGGAGGCGAAATTCTGCATCGAATTGCCGCTATTGATTTTTCTTCCGTTCATCCTGCACTTAAAGATACTCGTTTCACGATAGCCTGTGATGTGCGCAATCCCTTTTGTGGCCCGGAAGGTGCTGCGCATGTTTTTGCCCGACAGAAGGGGGCGGATGATACAATGATAGAGAAATTAGATGTGGGTATGCAGTCTTTTTCCCGGTTGATCCATTCAACTACCGGAAGAGAAATTACTCACGTTCCCGGAGCAGGAGCTGCCGGAGGCTTGGGAGGTGCCTTTCTTGCTTTTCTGAATGCTGAACTAAAGCCCGGCATTGATTTACTGCTCCAAACATTGAAATTTAGTGAGAAAATAAAAGGTGCTGATCTGATCATAACCGGTGAGGGGAGAACAGACCGTCAATCTTTAATGGGAAAAGTACCCTCCGGAATATTAGAAGAGGCGAAACGACAAGGGATACCGGTCATTGTTGTGGCAGGCAGTATAGAGGATACGGAAATTCTGAATCAGGCAGGTTTTCAAGGTGTCTTTTCTATCATTCCTTCGCCCATGTCTTTGGAAACAGCCATGAAGCCGGAAGTTGCTAAGAAAAACATTTGCCGGACTGTTGCCCAAATTATCTCTTTAGTGAATTTATAATGGCGTTTGTAGTGTAAATTGTCGTTAATTCATTTTTGACTTACTGAACTATTCGTGGTACCTGATGTTGTTAAATAAAAAAGGAGGATAAAATGGGCTTTATTTGGTATATTATTATTGGTATTATAGCCGGCTTTCTTGCAGGTAAGATAATGCGTGGCGGAGGTTTTGGCCTTATTATAAATTTGTTACTTGGTATTCTCGGAGGAGTGCTGGGCGGTTGGGTATTTGCCCTTTTCGGACTTGCGGCTTCGGGATTGATTGGAAGTTTGATAACTTCTACCGTAGGAGCTATTCTGGTATTATGGATTGCTTCTTTATTCTCGAAATCTAAATAAAGATTTTATATAATTTATTTTTAATCTAAAAACAGAACTTAATTATGGAATGTAGACATGGAAATTTCTGGATTGGACTTGGAATTGGTTCAATCCTTGGTGCAGTAGCTTATCGTCTTTCACGTACAGCAAAAGCCAGACAGTTGGAGAGTGATATTTATAACGCTATTCACCGTATCGGTCGTGATGCTGAAATAGCAGCAGCCGAAGCTGAAAGAAAAGCAATGAATCTTGGCTTAAAAGCTGTTGAAACAGGAGCTAAGGTCGCAGATAAAGTAGCTGAAGAGGCTGATAAAGCAGTTGGAAAAGCAAAAGAAAAATGGGAGAAATAATCATCCTTGAAAGTGGTAATCAGGTTTAAAATAACTGGTTATCACTTTTCTTTTGTACTTATAGCTTCCTTCTTGAAAATCTACCTTAACCGGATACTGTCACTATCCTTCATATCTGCTTTTGCATAGAATAATCAGTGTGTGTCCGTACACATTTTACCTTTTACATCCCTCTTTTTTGTTCTTTTCACAGATAAAAAGCTTTTCTGTCATGGTGTTTATTACCTCCCAAACGAATATTTGATGGCTTTTTCCACTCTTTTTCTTATGTTTAACAACATACGTATTACTTGTCTTTCTTTATTAAATATCTGAATATCATATTTATAGCATTTCTATGGTAGAATGTGTGTGCGCACACACTTTTGCTTAATTCAATAATTCATTTTACATTTGTCGTCGAAAAACAAGATACTTATCAGTATATGGACAAAGAATTCTCAAATATTCGTATTGTAGACATCGCCAAGATGGCGGGAGTCTCTGTCGGTACGGTAGACCGGGTGATTCATAATCGTGGACGGGTATCTGAAGAGAACAGGAAGAAAGTCCAGACTATTCTGGAGATGGTTCATTATCAGCCGAATCTGATGGCGCGTTCGTTGGCATCTAAAAAACAATATCATTTTGTGGCAATTACTCCTTCTTTTACGCACGGAGAATATTGGGAAGCTATTTCTGAGGGTATCGATAAGGCGGCTTCAGAGATGGAATCTTATAATATAACGATCACTAAACTCTTTTTCGATCAATACAATAACAAGACATTTGATGATATTGTCCGCAACCTGTTGGATGAAAAAGTAGATGGGGTATTGATTGCAACACTGTTTACCGACTCTGTTATACGGCTTTCGCAAGAGCTTGACAGGAATGAAATTCCCTATGTTTATGTTGACTCCAATATTGAAGGGCAACATCAGTTGGCATATTTCGGAACGGAGTCTTATGATGCCGGAGTGATTGCTGCGCGATTATTGACAGACAAGATTTCTTCGACTTCGGATATTCTGATGGCACGAATTATTCATAGTGGAAAAAACGACTCAAATCAAGGTAAGAACCGGAGAGAAGGCTTTTGTCACTATCTGAAAGAAACAGGATTTACCGGAAATTTGCATGAAGTAGAATTGAAAATCAATGATTCGGTTTACAATTTTATCAAGCTGGACGAAATCTTTGAAGCGAATACAACTATAGAAGGAGGCATCATCTTTAATTCAACTTGCTACATCTTAGGAAACTACCTGAAAGCAAGAGGAATGCAAAAAGTAAAATTGGTTGGCTACGATCTTATTGAAAGGAATACTCAACTGCTCTCCGATGGCGTTATCACTGCATTAGTAGCACAGCGTCCCGAACGACAAGGATATGATGGTATCAAATCATTGTGCAATCATTTGCTGTTCAAGCAGAACCCCGAAAAGGTGAACCTGATGCCGATTGATATTCTTCTAAAAGAAAATCTGAAATATTATCTGAACAATAAGTTATAAACCATATAAATAAAAGAACCATGAATGAATTATTTAACGTAAAGGACAAAGTTGTTGTTATCACCGGTGGAGCCGGAATCTTAGGTAAGGGTATCGCTGCATACTTAGCTAAAGAAGGAGCTAAAGTTGTTGTACTCGATAGAAGCGAAGAAGCAGGTAAGGCATTGGTAGAAAGTATCAAAGCTGAAGGAAATGAAGCTATGTTCCTGTATACGGACGTAATGGACAAAGAAGTGCTGGAAGGTAACAAAGTGGAGATCATGAAAGCCTATGGCCGTATTGACGTATTGCTGAACGCTGCTGGAGGTAACATGGCGGGCGCAACAATTGCTCCGGACAAAACTTTCTTTGACTTGCAGATTGACGCCTTTAAGAAAGTGGTGGATTTGAATCTGTTTGGTACGGTATTGCCTACAATGGTATTTGCTGAAATCATGGTAGAACAGAAGAAAGGTTCTATCGTAAACTTCTGTTCCGAATCGGCTCTTCGTCCGTTGACACGTGTGGTTGGTTACGGAGCTGCAAAAGCTGCTATTGCTAACTTCACTAAATATATGGCTGGCGAACTGGCTTTGAAATTCGGTAACGGTCTGCGTGTCAATGCTATCGCTCCGGGATTCTTCCTGACTGACCAGAACCGTGCGCTGTTGACAAATCCTGATGGTTCTCTGACTGACCGTTCCAAGACAATTCTTGCTCATACTCCGTTCAATCGTTTCGGTGAACCGGAAGATCTTTACGGAACTATTCATTATCTGATCAGTGATGCTTCTAACTTCGTAACAGGTACAGTAGCTGTTATCGACGGAGGTTTTGACGCATTCTCCATTTAATACCTATTACTTATTACTTAATACTTATCATATTATGTATCTATGTGAACAAACTTGGCGCTGGTATGGTCCGAATGACCCAGTAAGCTTGTGGGATATCAAACAGGCAGGCGCTACCGGTATAGTAAACGCACTTCATCACATTCCGAACGGCGAAGTGTGGACAGTAGAAGAAATCATGAAGCGTAAGCAAATGATTGAAGAAGTGGGTCTGACTTGGTCCGTTGTAGAAAGTGTACCTGTGCACGAACATATCAAAACGCAGACCGGTGATTTCTTGAAATATATTGAAAACTATAAGGAAAGCATCCGTAATCTGGCCAAATGTGGTGTAATGGTAGTTACCTATAACTTCATGCCTGTATTGGACTGGACACGTACGGACCTTGCCTATACAATGCCTGACGGTTCTAAGGCTCTTCGCTTTGAGAGGGCGGCCTTCCTTGCTTTCGACCTCTTTATTCTGAAACGTCCGAATGCTGAAAAAGACTATACTCCGGAAGAAATAGCTAAAGCAAAAGCCCGTTTCGAACAAATGAGTGAAGACGATAAGAAATTGTTGGTTCGTAATATGATTGCCGGACTTCCGGGATCGGAAGAAAGTTTCACCGTAGAACAGTTCCAGGAAGCATTGGATCGTTATAATGATATCGATGCTGAGAAACTTCGTGCTAACTTGATCTTCTTCCTGAAAGAAATTGCGCCTGTGGCTGATGAGGTAGGAGTGAAGCTGGTGATTCATCCGGACGATCCTCCTTATACAATTTTAGGTTTACCGCGTATTCTAAGTACGGAAGAAGACTTTAAAAAACTGATTGAAGCCGTTCCTAACGAATCTAACGGTCTTTGCTTGTGTACAGGTTCTTTCGGTGTACGTGCTGACAATGACCTTGCAGGTATGATGGAGCGTTTTGGCGATCGTGTCAACTTTGTACACTTGCGTAGTACACAGCGTGACGAAGAAGGAAACTTCTATGAAGCTAACCACCTGGAAGGAAATGTAGATATGTACAACGTAATGAAGAGCCTGATTCTTCTGCAACAACGTCGTAAATGTTCTATCGCTATGCGTCCGGACCACGGTCATCAGATGATTGATGATCTGAAGAAGAAGACAAATCCGGGATATTCCTGCTTAGGCCGCCTTCGTGGATTGGCAGAACTTCGCGGTTTGGAAATGGGTATTGCAAAGTCTATTCTATAAGCAGAATTCATAATTAGCAATCTATTTTAAAGACACTACGGCTATTATTGACAGTAATAATAGTGGTAGTGTCTTTTATATTGCTCATTTACGGAGCTTTCGTATTAAAATAAGCTTCCGGTGTGCAAATCAACTTTTGGCTTTTTAGGCTCGGGGATGATGAGCAAGGCTATTTGTGCACAAGCCTCAGCATCGGCGAGAGCATGGTGATGATTGGTTAAATCATATCCGCATCGGGCTGCCACCGTATGTAGCTGATGATTGGGCAACTCTTTTCCAAACACTTTCCGTGAAGTGCGGCAAGTACAATAAAACTTATAATTGGGATAAGTCATTTCGTATAGCTCGTGAACAGCTTTCAGACAGCCCTCATCAAAAGGACTGTTGTGGGCAACAAGCGGAAGACCGTCTATAAGCGGTTTTATTTCTGCCCATACATCAGGAAAATCTTCCGCTTCTTCCGTATCTGCGTAAGTCAGTCCGTGAACAGCTGTTGTCCATTGCGTATAATAGTTGGGGCAAGGACGGATCAGACGATAGATTTTCTTAACGATTTTTCCGTTCCTCACGATGACAACCCCTACGCTGCATACGCTGGTGCGCTTTCCGTTGGCTGTTTCAAAGTCGATAGCTGCAAAGTCCTTCATGCGTTTTGCTGTTTTTTGAAACACAAATGTACATGATATTTTTTGCAAAATACATGAATTAGCATTTATTCTCTTTATATTTGCGTATAAAATAGACCGATGTACACAGAATATCAGCCCTCTCGTCTACTCGCTCCCTATATCGATAATTATTGGGAATTTAAGGGAACTCCGGAATATGGCATGCGTATCCATATTTTGCCGGATGGTTGTACCGATTTTATTTTTACGTTGGGAGAAGCAGTGAGTAAGGTAAAAGAAGAAACGCTGGTCATGCAGCCTTATCGTTCTTACTTTGTGGGTCCGATGACGAAATATTCGGAGCTTGTCACTTATGCCGAATTCGTTCATCAGTTTGGCGTTCGTTTTCTGCCTTGTGGGTTATCCGGATTTACAAAGTTGCCTTTGCATGAGTTTGCGAATTACAGAGTCAGTACGAATGAAATGCAGGCGGTTTTTGACAGTACCTTTATCGAGAGGTTATGTGAGCAGAATGATGTCCGGGGACGGATTCAGGTCGTTGAAGAATATCTCCTGGCGTATCTTGCACATAACTATCAGCCTGTTGATACCCAAGTTGCCGCAGCGGTGAATATAATCAATCAGTCCGCAGGGAAGCGTTCTGTTCGTAGTCTGATGGATGAGGTATGCCTGTGCCAGCGTCATTTTGAACGGAAGTTTAAATATAACACCGGATTCACCCCTAAAGAATATAGCCGAATTGTTAAATTCAAGAATGCAGTAGAATTACTGAGAAACACGACCTTTGTCAACCTGCTGACTACCGCCATCGACGCAGGATATTATGACCTGGCACATTTCTCAAAAGAAATCAAAACATTGTCGGGCAATACACCTTCATCATTCCTTTCGCTTACAGTTCCGGAGGATATAACGCTGACTTATATCGAACCTTAGCACCGGATTAGTAAAAGTCGATTTTTTACAATAGAACGGACATCTGTGCCGTTATCTTTGTGGCGAAATAAAATAAATACAATAAGATTATGTCAACAAAAACTATGAAAGAGAAAGCGGCGGAGTTATTGCAGAAATGCGAAGTTGTCACCCTTGCTTCTGTGAACAAGGAAGGCTATCCCCGTCCTGTGCCAATGAGTAAAATTGCAGCAGAAGGAATTTCCACTATCTGGATGTCCACCGGAGCGGCTTCATTAAAGACTATTGATTTTTTATCGAATCCGAAAGCAGGATTATGTTTTCAGGAGAAGGGGGACAGTGTGGCATTGATGGGAGAAGTGGAAGTCGTGACAGACGAGAAACTGAAGCAGGAACTTTGGCAGGACTGGTTTATCGAACACTTTCCCGGTGGTCCTACAGATCCGGGCTATGTATTGCTAAAGTTCACCGCCAATCACGCAACCTACTGGATTGAAGGTACCTTTATTCATAAAAAGCTTGACTAATCTTGATCTGGAGCGATTATAAAATTGACAGGTAACGGTACATTTGTGTACGAAAAAAGAGAAAGACATTCCCAAAGTAAGGACTGTTTTTCTCTTTTATGTTTAGGCTGGAAGACGTGTTTTTCGTCTATCTGGCATTCATTTAGAATTCAAACTTTTCCAGTTTCATTTCAGCTAATTCCTGAATGATACCTACGTATTGTGCAAAATGAGCGGTTTTTTCGTGTGCTGCTAATACTTCAGCATTCTGCCATGTTTCGCAAATCATGAAAACATCACGGCGGGTACTGCTTTCAAAAGTATCGTAAGCAATGCATCCTTCTTCTTTCAAAGAGCAGGCAGTCAGTTCTTTTGCTGCCTCAATCGCTTTTTCGCGGTTTGTTTCGTTTACACGAACAAAAACATTTAATCTGATCATAGTTCTTTTATTATTTATGTGATTAAAAAGAATGGTTTCATCACTGTGTTTGTGAAGAACCGAAGGCAAAGATAGTATTTTTCTGTAGCTTCCTGCAGGCTGTTTTCAAATTTTCATATAAACTTCACATAATCATAAAAAATCGGTTATATTTGCATCTGAATTCTAAAAGCAACTATTTTGGGCACCATTCTTAAATTTGTTATAGCTTAATATTAGCCTCATAAACCACAGGCTAATTTCTTTCGTTTGAGTACTTCTACTTGAACCGGTTTTTCATTTTATCAATTTTATTATTCACTGCATCGTTTTTTAAAGACGAGTGCAATTTGGTATTCAGGCTTTTAGTCAGACTCCTTATGATGATTCGAAAGCTGCGGGTACATTGAGAATGAATGGAAAATTTCGTAAGAAATAGTAAGCTGAACATAGAAAAAGAAATTAAAAGGATTGAGCAACAGCCGATTGCCCCTCTCGAGCGGATAAAGCAGATAATAGATGTCATACAGACATCACTTACTTTGCTGAAAAGGGCAGTTGCCGAATATCAATTTCAGAACCCTGAAGAAGAAATTCAGTTCTTTAAAGTCTGGAAACCGCAGATTTCCGGCTTGCTGATGTTTTATATCCGTTTATATCAGATTGAAAAGAACCGTGTCGGCAAATCCCTGTCGGCTCAATGCAAATATTTAAAGATGGAACTGGAGAATATACAGAAGTCATTTTTGAATAATAGCTTCTATGATTATTATCGTGCCGGTCAGACCGAACTTGATAACCACTATTTTATCCGTGAGAATTATGATATTCTTTCCGATGTTCATTGTCATTTGCTGGACAGGGATCCTTCTTTTACCACCTTACACGATTCAAGCGTTGCAATGATTCTGGCGAATAGTCATTTGATAGAATATGTATCAGACGAGATCGATTCGCTGTCAGACAAACTGCATCTTAAATTCACCTCCATAGTAGACAGTAAATTGCTGCAATGGACAGATAGTAAAGTTGCCTTGGTTGAATTCATCTATGCGATCTATGCGGGCAAATGCTTTAATAATGGAAATACCAGTCTGAAAGACATCGCTTTTTGTTGCGAGGTACTTTTCAATATCGAGATTGGAGACTTTTATCGTATCTTCTTGGAAATCAGGAATCGGAAGAAGAACAGGACACAATTTCTTGATAAGTTGAAGGATAAAATACAGAAGATGATGGATGAACTCGACAGATAAATTTCACGCCATCTTGTGACATCTTGTGAATTTTATAAATGGCTTATATCCAACTTTGCTTTATGGATACAACATTTACATGGGAGATAAAAGCAAAGAATTCTCCTTTATTAATTAAGAAATGCAGTCATTGCGATAGTGACCGGTTTTACTGTAGTGATAAGTTTAGAATGAATGCGCAGAAAAAGAACATCGATGTCTGGCTGATATATCGGTGTGTGAAATGCGATAATACTTGCAACATTACTTTGCTGTCACGTACCAAACCGGATTTGATAGATAAAGTCCTGTTTCATAGCTTTTCCATGAACGATCGGAAAGCAGCCTGGAAATATGCTTTTTCTGCCGAACTTGCCGGCAGGAATCATTTGAAAACGGATTATGATAGTGTAGAATATGAGGTTATGGATAACTTCTCGAAAGAAGATATAATCCGTATGTCCGATGCAATCATAAAGATTCAAATCAAATGCGAGTTTGAATTTAATTTGAAATTGTCGTCTTTATTAAGAAGGAATTTTCTTCTTTCCAGCACTCAGTTAAGGCGTCTGTTTGAACAGGGAGTGATTTCGCTTCTTTCCGGTAAAGAGCCGCAGAAATACAAAGTAAAGGACGGAGATATCCTGTTGATAGATAAAGAACATTTGCTTGTTATGATGGACTTTGTGGATAGCTTTATGGTAAAAACAGGCATTGATTGATTTTTTATTACTACATTTGTCTGATATGGAACAGGGAATTCAGAAACTAAGTACTATTATAAATTCAGAGATATGAGAAAATTGTTCTTATTAGCTATTGTTTTATGTGTATGGAGTGTCGTTGCCGATGCTCAGGAGAGTGAGGGAAGATATATTGAGGTAACCGGTTCTTCTGAAATAGAAGTTGTTCCGGATGAGATTCATCTTTTGATTCAAATAAAGGAATATTGGAAAGAGGAATTTGTGCCGAAGTCCAAGCCGGAAGATTATAAAACGAAAGTTCCGTTGGAATGGATTGAAAAAGATTTGCGTCGGGTGCTAAGTAGAGCAGGAATTTCGGATGAGGCTATTCGTGTACAGGAAATCGGAGACTATTGGCGTCAGAAAGGAAAAGAATTTCTGATAGGTAAGCAACTGGACATCCGGTTTACTGACTTCGAAAAGATAAATGCCGTTATTAAGAAGATTGATACGAAAGGTATCGAGTCCATGCGTATCGGGGAGCTGAAGCACAAGGATTTGCCGAACTATCGGAAACAAGGTAAGATAGAAGCATTGAAAGCAGCACGTGAAAAGGCATCTTATCTTGTGGAAGCTATGGGACAAAAACTGGGTGAGGTCATTCGTATTGTCGAACCGGCTTCGAGCTATGTAAGTCCTTATTCTCTTTATCAGGCACAGAGTAATGTCAGTATGGGGACAGCTGCCACTGAGCAATATCGCGTTATTAAATTGCGGTATGAGATGACGGCGCGTTTTGCCATTGAGTAATATGGATAAGGCGAAAATGTGTACAAAGGTATTGACTACGCAAACTGGTAGGAATGCTCCATTAGTAAGTTGCTGTTGGGAGATTAAGTTCTTAGTATGGGTTATCTTTTTCTTGCTAAGAATTAAAGTTCGCATTACATAAAACTGTACCTTTGTATGCGATAGACTATTCGTCTGACTATAGTGATACTTGCGTCTGACTGTAGTTGCTCTTTCGTCTAACTATAGTCAGACGAAAAGAGAACTATAGTCAGACGAATAATTATATGCAGGCTAAGCATTAAAGAATAGTATATACAGGGCCAAATATTAGGAAAGCAAGCAATAAATATATAAACTGATAAAACAAAGCTAGTAATGAGTACATATTATGATTTATACGAAACGCCAGATGTTCAGAATACAGGAGAGAAACAACCCCTTCATGCCCGCATCGTTCCGAGTGGAACTTATTCGAAAAAAGATTTTATAGAACGCGTATCCCGTCACCAACCTTTCCCGCACAATATAATTGAAGGAGTACTTGGCGCTGTAGTTGATGAACTGGCCGAAGCCTTGGCGGATGGATACATCGTGGAACTGGGCGAACTTGGACATTTCAGCATTTCGTTGAAGTGTACCCATAAAGTGATGACTAAGAAAGAAATTCGTGCCGAGTCTATCCGTTTTGACAATGTTCATTTACGTACTTCCAAAGAATTTAAAAAGAAAATAAAGCGGGAGATAGAACTTGAACGAGTTGAGAACTCCAAAGTAAAAACTCACGATACTAAAATATCCATTGAAGACCGTCTCCAAATGTTGCAGGAATTTCTGAAGAAGAACGGAGGAATCACGCGTATAGAATATAGCAGACTGACCGGACTCCCCCGATTGAAAGCAATTGATGATTTGAATGCTTTCATCAAGGAGGGAACTCTTCGCAAGAGGGGAGCAGGAAGAACTGTCTTTTATGTGTGGAAACAGGAAGAATGATATTATAACAGAAAACCATCTTTCTTTTTGCTAACAATTTTGTATCTTTGTGTGTATATAGATAAAATAGTGAGATTATGGCAAAAATAACAATACCTTATGCAGTAGCTGATTTCATAGAAATGCGTGAACGTGGGTTCTATTATGTGGATAAGACAGACTATATTTCGAAATTAGAGGAATATAAGGCTCCTGTGTTTTTTCGTCCCCGCCGTTTTGGCAAGAGTTTGTTGGTTTCTACTTTAGCTTGCTATTATGATCGTACCAAAGCACATCGGTTTGAAGAACTGTTTGGAGGTACTTGGATTGGTAGTCATCCAACGAAAGAACATAATCAATATATGATTATTCGCTATGATTTTTCAAAAATGGTGATGGCGAATAGTATAGAGGGATTGGCGCAGAACTTCAATGATTTAAACTGCGGTCCGGTAGATCTTATGGTCGAACATAACAGAGATTTATTCGGTGATTTTCAGTTTACCACTCGTGGAGATGCTTCCAAAATGCTGGAAGAGGTGCTCAATTATGCCCGTTCCCATGGCTTTCCTAAAGTTTATATATTGATTGACGAATACGATAACTTTACCAACCAATTACTTACAGCATATAATGACCCGCTTTATGAGGAAGTGACAACCAATGATAGTTTCTTGCGTACTTTCTTTAAAGTAATAAAGGCTGGTATCGGTGAAGGCAGCATTCGTACTTGTTTTTGTACGGGGGTGTTACCTGTTACGATGGATGATTTGACTAGCGGATACAATATAGCAGAGATACTTACTTTGGAACCGGGTTTTATGAATATGCTCGGATTTACGTATGAAGAAACAGAAGTTTATTTGCGCTACGTGCTTGATAAGTATTCTACAGGACAGGACCGCTATAATGAAATTTGGCAACTGATTGTGAGTAATTATGACGGATACCGTTTCCGCCCTAATGGAGACCGGTTATTCAATGCTACCATTCTTACTTATTTTTTCAAGAAATTTGCAGCCAATGCGGGTAGTATTCCTGATGAACTGGTGGATGAAAATTTGCGAACGGATATTAATTGGATTCGTCGGCTTACTCTTTCATTAGATAATGCGAAGGCAATGCTCGATGCATTGGTTATTGATGACGAATTGTCTTATAATGTAGCTGATCTTTCCAGTAAGTTCAATAAGAAGAAGTTTTTTGATAAGGAATTTTATCCTATTAGTTTGTTCTATTTGGGAATGACAACGTTGAAAAATAGTTATCGTATGGTACTACCTAATCTGACTATGCGTAGTGTCTATATGGATTATTATAACCAATTAAACCGGATTGAAGGAAATGCACAACGCTATGTGCCTACTTATGAACGTTATGATGCCGACCGCCGTTTGGAACCCCTAGTACAAAACTACTTTGAACAATATTTGGGACAATTCCCTGCACAGGTATTTGATAAGATGAATGAAAATTTTATTCGCTGTTCTTTTTATGAACTGGTGTCGCGTTACTTAAGCAGCTGTTATACATTTGCTATAGAGCAGAATAATTCGGTAGGACGTTCGGATTTTGAAATGACAGGTATTCCCGGTACAGATTATTACACAGACGACCGTGTGGTTGAGTTTAAGTATTATCGTGCAAAAGAGGCTGAAAAAATGCTGACACTTACTGAACCGCTTGCGGAACATATAGTGCAGGTCAAGAAATACGGAGAAGATACAAAAAGAAAATTCCCTAACTATCATGTACGGACTTATGTGGTATATATTTGTGCAAACAAAGGATGGAAGTGTTGGGAAGTATAGATTCCTCAAGGACTACACTTCACGATAAAATAAAGTAATGGAAGAACTCTTTCGATTGGTACGAGATGAAAACGACATTGATAAAGCCTTGTCTATGATTTGTTCGGGCTACATACTGGAACCGTCTTATAAGAGCGAATACAATTGCAGTCTTTTGTTTCATGCCGTTTATCGGAAAAGCCTGGTATTGGTAAAAACACTGGTAGAACAAGGCGCAATCAAGCAGTATCTTTTCGAATTGCCATGAATTATTATATAAAATCATATTGAATTAGACAATCCTTAATAAATTATTGTAGTTATGTCAATGCATGCAATAGAGAGTTTGGTGGAATATTCCGTAATAACCGTAGCGACTGCTTTGCCTGTTCCGCCTTTGGCACAAAGTATTTGCCATAGTCTTTATCATCTTCAGAACCAATTAGACTGTGGGTACACGGTCTTGCGGGTTCGCGACGAATTGGAAAAGGTCGGTTATCTTTCCCTACTCTCACCAGAGCAACTGCCCGAACCGGAGCGTAGTGAGGCAATGGAGCTTGCCGCAGAGGGCGGTTTCTTGAAAGGTGGTGGCATTTATGTGGATCGTCGTTCCGGGAAATGCTGTGTCACCGCAGGATGCGTATTATGGAAAAAGCTCCTTGATATGAGTGTTATTCCGGCATCGCCCGAAGCGGAACTCCGTCTGCTCGATCCTTTGGAATTGGCTGAACAGATTGTTTCATTGGCTTCCAAGGCTCTTGCCGGAGGTGACAAACGGGGAGCCGATACGCTAGGACATTGGTATGTGTTCTTTCCGCTATTTTGCGCAATAGAGGGGTGGGATGATGCTAATGCTCCCGAACCGGAAAGAATCCAAGCGTTGCTACGGCTGCTGGATGTTCCCGAAGCGTTTGAAGTGGCAGCATCTTACGGCAATGAGCTGGATGTCGATTATGAAGAAGAGGAAATGCCTTTCCTTGTCGGTTGGGAGCAGCCATATCGCAAATGGTTAAAAGAACGAAAAAACGATGAAGGGATACAAGAAGGCGAACTTGATTCATTCCATAGAAACGTAATGTATCAATATATTCAACGTCATAATTTTGAAGAAGCGGACCGGTATGCCTCCTTGATTGCAGATGAAAATAGTCGTTTGCTTCAACGTTGCGTAGTTGGTTACGCTTGCCACCAATGGCTAAAGACGCAGGAACCGGGCACATTGCCTCCGTCATGCCTGCTCTCTCTCTTTGAGGTCAAAGAGGGGTTTGAACGCCTGAGCGGACTGCCGTTGCCGGAACAGGAACTTGCCACTTGCCGTGTTTACCTGTTGCAGACGGTTGTATTGTTGGGCGATTATCCGGCTGTCATCGAAATGCAGCAAGCCTTGTTTACGGAAGCCATCGGCAAACTGGAACAATACCCCGAAGGAGAGACAAGGCAGATGCAGCAAATCGCATTAGCCCTTAGCTACTACCAAATGCTGTACGTCAATCTTCCGGACGAATATCCCTCCAAGAAAGAATTGATGCGAAAGAGATTCCCGGGATTGATGGAACTATCCGATGTCAAGCGGATATGCGGCGAGTTACTTCCCGAAAAGCCGCAAATGGCAGATACGCTACAAGAAAACATGGAACAATGCAATGCCTTGATGCAATATCTTAACTAAAAGCGATTATGAGTTTCATCTTCAGAAAATTCAAGATGGTATTGTTGCTGCTGTTAGTGGCGGCATACTCTTACGGGCAGGCGAGAGATGCAAAGAATTTCATCATCACCCCGCAGACCGTAGTGAAGACTAATTTGCCCAAGCTGGATTCCTGCTTGTTTAAGTTGCAAGAGATATTGAGAGAACGGTTCGGGCAAAGCGCCATCATCGGAGGGAGGCGGGCAAGCGGTAATTCGGTTATCGAACTTTGGACAGATTTTGAATTGGAAGGTAAAGAACATTATATACTCAATATATCGGCAAAGAAACTTTCCATCAGAGGAGCGACGCAAAAAGCCATTCAATACGGACTGAAGACCTTGGACAAAATCTTGCAGGAGGAAACAAATAATACGGCGAACAAGCAAATAGCTCCTCGCCGTATTGAAAATGTTTCCGACAGTAATTGCCCCTGATGCCTTGTGTCTATCCCATCAATGTGATTTCTTCCACCTTGCCATCTTCGATGGTGGCATATAGGAAATGTCCGGCAAACGTATCTTCCGTGTCTTGGAAGAAGAGTTCCAATTCGTAATGGATAGAACCTTCTTCCTTTTCTTTGGTCTTTATATGAACAGATTGTAATTCGATTTGCGAGGCAAATCCCTCTTTGGATAGTGCCGGAAAGTCACAGTCCTCCCGCCATGCGTTTGCTGTTGGAAGCAATTCGTCTGCCATACGTAATTGCCAAGTTGCTTCACCTTCTTTTTCCAATTCGTTCAGATAGCCACTAATGGCTCGCAGATGTTTTCGGACAAGGGGGGCGTGCGGACAGCGGGATTCCGTTTTTTTACCGTATTGCTTCTTAACGAGTTTGACAGCCTCATTCAAGCATTCTATTTTGGTGTCGGTAGAAAGCGAGGGCATTTCCCAAAGTTGCTCGTATAACTCCAATTGTTTTTCAAACGAGCAAAAGGCAGACTTTGCTCCAATCTTTATATCCAGATAAGCGTCATAGGTTTTATATTCTTCCTTAGTCATATCTCGTTCAACGCCGTTTAGCTTGTTCTGAGTTTCATTCATGCGGGTAATAATACCATCGACTAATTTCACCAATTGACGTACTAGCTTGGGTATTCTTATTTTGTATTTCCTCGCATTTTTTTCTACACTTTGCGCATAGTATAGAATAGTGGCCATCAGGATGGAGATGTTCGTGTCGGCACGTACCAACTCGTCTGGCAGTTGTAGCATACTCACAAGATTGTATATTTCGATTTTATATGGAACGAGCCTGTTGATCTTTTCTTCGACAGACAACCCTTTATCACCCCATATCGTGTCGCACTCTCGAATGATTGTTTTGATTCTGTCGGCGTTCATCTCATCCAGACAACGTTGCTCCAACACTTCGTCCACCTTGGGCGGCAGGTGTTTCTTGAGGGATTTTATTTTTTTTTGAAGTTCGTTGACATAGATCTGCTGCTCTGACGGGAGTTGCGCATTCTTGCTTCTTGTCGTATTCTCTTTGATGACAGGCAATGTCTCGCTCGGTGTGCCCAAAGGGGCGATGGCGATATGCAAATCTACCTTCTTGCCCCAGATTGTTGCTTTATACCCTTCGGGAGTCTGATAGCCGCGAAACCATATTTGGAGGGTGCTGAGCCAAAACTCTGTATGAATTTCCAAAGTGACATCGTATAGGTCGGCAATTGACCTTGTCAAATGGAAATTCCAACTGTTTTTATCTGTCGTTTGTTCCTTTTTCATAATGCGGGTTGTGAAGTTTATTGATTTACTTTGGATAAAGTTTCCTCAGTCCATTCGCAAAATTACAAAAAGCAGAAACAATCCATCAATATAGGTAGATTAATTACGGCTTTTTCTTTGAGCTATAGTTTTACACCTCTGTTCATCCTTGACTTCGGTATTCTGATAGCTTCTCTAAATTCGTTCATTTTCTTTCTGAACCATTTAACATGCGAAACTCTGTTTATCTTGAAATCATAATTTCCCTCTGTGCTCTGTTTGAGAGAACAAACCCCACGCTTTCGGGAAAGTTGATATATCCTGAGAGTTAAATGGCAAACGTCCGTCGTTCCTCGCTATCGAAATTTGGCATTTGCCATTCTTTTAATAACACATATTAAGTCAGATAATTTGCGCCGTCTGTTTCATACGAGTATCTTTGCCTCACTATTCTGTTAAACGATAGGGGAGAATGTATCACAAGAGAAAAATAAGAGCATACATAGCATGGATGTTATTCATGACATTCATTCCCTTCTTTGTAGTGAAAACCTTTCACTATCATGGAAGTGAAGATGAAACGTCATGCTCTCATGCCGAACATTCCCGGAGTCATGCCGAGGATTGTGCGATATGTAAATACTCCCTTTCTCTCTTTACAGAACCTCAGTCGGTAGAATTTCACTGTATATTGACGCTCGTTCCTTACGAGCCGATTACTTATCAGGATAAGGTTGTCTGCAAACGAACTTATTCGCATCACCTACGCGCGCCTCCTGCCGCATAATTACATATTCATATTTTCTAGGAAGACAGGTTCATTGTAACTTGTCCTCACATTCATTTTACACATTATATAAAAGATTGTAATTGATGCGTATCGGAATTATTTCGGGCGTAATAGGGTTGTTTGTAACCTTATCCGTCCACGCACAGAAGTCCGATTCAATCAAGAGTATGCTTTTACCTGATGTTGTTGTGACCGAGTCATACCAACAGCGTCAAGCCAAGAAGTCTGCACTTACGGTTGAAGTGATAGAACAGGATTTTCTGCGCAAACATTTTACGGGAAACTTCATGCAGGCAATGGAGAACATTCCCGGAGTACAAGCTATGGATATAGGCTCCGGCTTCTCCAAACCGATGATTCGGGGGATGGGATTCAACCGGATAGCCGTACTGGAAAACGGAATCAAACAGGAAGGCCAGCAATGGGGAGCCGACCACGGACTGGAACTGGATGCCTTTAATATCGAGGCAGTCAATGTATTGAAAGGTCCTTCCTCACTGCTTTACGGCAGTGATGCCATGGGTGGAGTGATTGATATAGCCTCTCCTCCCATACCTTCTGCGAATATGCTCTTCGGCGATGTCACCCTATTGGGTAAATCCGTCAACGGAACACTGGCAGGTTCGCTGATGCTGGGACTTAAAAAGAATGCCTGGTATGCGCAAATCCGTTATTCCGAACAGCACTTCGGTGATTACCGCATCCCTACGGATACCATTGTCTACCTGACTCAGAAAATGCCTGTCTATGGGCGTAAACTGAAAAATACGGCAGGAGTGGAACGCAATATCGGCCTTTTCACCCAATATCAGCGAAAAGGCTATAAAGCAGACTATTCCATCAGTAATGTCTATCAGAAGACGGGCTTCTTTCCGGGCGCACACGGTGTCCCCGACGCATCGCGCGTAGAAGATGACGGAGACAGCCGGAATATCGAGTTGCCTTACAGCAAGGTAAATCATCTGAAAGTAACCACACATCAGCAATATGCTTGGGAGAGACTGATCCTGTCCGGTGATTTGGGATTTCAGAATAACCATCGGGAGGAATGGAGTGCTTTTCATACTCATTACGGCTTCCAGCCTGCGCCGGAGAAGGACCCGGACAAAGAACTGGCTTTCGATCTGAACACATACAGTGCTTCGGTAAAAGCCCGCTTTATTGGCTCTTCTTCATGGGAGCATACGTTAGGGTGGGATGGGCAACATCAGCAGAACGACATTTCCGGCTATTCATTCTTGTTGCCGGAGTACCATCGTTCTACTACCGGATTGCTTTGGCTTACGACGTATAAGCCTAATAACATTCTCTCTGTCAGTGGAGGCGTGCGATATGATTATGGTTATATTGGCATCTCTCCGCATGAGGACGTTTATCTGGCGGATTACCTTCGGAGGCAAGGATATGATGATGAACAAGTAGAGTCCTATAAATGGAACAGTCATGCCGTCCGAAAGCATTTCGGTGACTATTCCTTTTCTTTGGGACTGGTATGGACACCCTCCGTTCAGCACATGGTGAAAGTGAACATCGGACGTAGCTTCCGCCTCCCCGGAGCCAATGAACTGGCTGCTAACGGCGTACATCACGGCACTTTCCGTCACGAGCAGGGAGATGCTTCTCTGAAATCCGAGCAAGGATGGCAGATGGATGCTTCCTACAACCTGCGATATCACGGACTTTCCGTTTCCGTGTCTCCTTTTGTCAGTTGGTTCAGTAACTACATCTTTCTGCGTCCCACGGGCGAATGGTCGGTTCTGCCGCATGCCGGACAGATTTACCGCTACACGGGAGCCGAAGCACTGTTTGCCGGAACGGAAGCTACGATAGACATTAACTTTCTGCGTCATTTCAATTACCGTATCTCCGGAGAATACGTCTACACCTACAACTGTGACGAGCATATTCCGTTAAGTTTTTCTCCGCCGTTCGGTATGCGGAATACGTTGACATGGCAAAGAAAACACTGTATGCTTTATGCGGAGTGGCAACTGATTGCCCGTCAGAACCGTGTAGACCGTAATGAGGACCGTACACCGGGGGTCAACCTGTTTCATTTGGGTGGCTCGCTGAATATTCCGGTTGGCAGGACTAACGAGATAGAAATCACCCTGACCGCCCGTAATATCTTCAATACCAGATATTACAATCATCTTAGTTTTTACAGGAAAGTAGAAATTCCGGAACCGGGACGAAACTTCCAATTATTAATCAAAATCCCATTTAAAAAATTACTGTAATGAAAACAAAACTTTACCTCCCGATAATTAGCCTTCTGGCGATGTCTGTATTTGCATTTATTTCTTGTGACGATTCGGATAGCGATACCACCAAACCGGTGATTGAACTGAGCGAACCGGAAGAAGGGCAAGAACTGAAAATTGGCGACGAGCACGGAGTACATTTTGAAATGGATCTGTCCGACGACGTCATGTTAAAGTCTTATATGATTGAAATACATAGTAATTTCGACCACCATTCGCATGGAAAGAGCAGGGCTGCCGCTACGGACGAAGCCACTGTCGATTTCAGTTTCAACAGGTCTTATGATATCTCCGGAAAGAAAACGGCGCACATCCATCATCACGATATTATAATTCCGGCCAATGCTACTCCGGGCGATTATCATCTGATGGTTTATTGCACGGATGCCGCAGGAAACGAAACCTACATTGCGCGCAATATTGTACTGAGCACTACCGCCGAAGAGGACGATCATCATCACGATGAATAACTGAAAGAGCCTGCCTGCCATGCAAAACGGGGGGCGGGATGGAGTATCTTTTTTCTCTTATTAATCAGTGTTCGTATAATTTTCTTTAAAAGGTGTAATAGTTATTACACCTTTTGTGTTTTCAAAGCTTTACTTTTGTGAAAAATACTTTTTCACTATGATGAAGTTACCATTTATAAACCGAATTTTTCCTTCGTACAGATCAAGGATAGTAGCCGTTATCATTGGCGGTATTATTGTAGGCGGAGGAGCTTTATTTATGTATATGCTTCGGGCACATACGTATCTGGGCGATGATCCGGCAGCGTGTGTGAATTGTCACATCATGTCTCCTTATTATGCTACATGGTTTCACAGTTCACATGCACGGGATGCTACCTGTAACGATTGCCATGTTCCTCACGAGAACATTGTAAAGAAATGGACATTCAAAGGAATGGATGGTATGAAGCACGTAGCTGCATTTCTCGCCAAAAGCGAGCCACAGGTGATACAGGCCCACGAGGCCAGTTCGCAGGTGATTATGAATAACTGTATCCGTTGCCATACGCAACTGAATACGGAGTTTGTAAAAACAGGAAAGATAGATTATATGATGTCTATGGTGGGAGAAGGAAAGGCTTGCTGGGACTGTCATCGGGATGTACCTCACGGTGGTAAGAATTCGCTGTCCGCTACTCCGGCAGCTATCGTCCCTCTTCCCGAATCACCCGTACCGGAATGGCTTCGGAAGATGGTTAATAATAAGGAATAAGCATATGCATAACTACGTAATAAAATAATAAAACCGATATACAATGGAAAAGAAATTAAAATCATGGCAAGGATGGCTGTTGTTCGGAGGTTCAATGGTCGTTGTTTTTGTTTTAGGATTATGTGTTTCTGCGTTGATGGAGAGGAGGGCGGAAGTCGCCAGTATCTTTAGTAACCGCAAAACTGTCATTAAAGGTATTGAAGCACGCAACGAACTGTTTAAAGATAATTTTCCCCGCGAATATCAGACTTGGACGGAAACGGCAAAGACTGATTTTGAAAGCGAGTTTAATGGCAATGTCGCTGTTGATGCTTTGGAAAAACGTCCGGAAATGGTTATTCTGTGGGCAGGATATGCATTCTCAAAAGACTATTCCACTCCGCGCGGACATATGCATGCTATCGAGGATATCACGGCGTCACTTCGTACCGGTTCTCCTGCAGGTCCGCACGATGGTCCTCAGCCTTCTACTTGCTGGACTTGTAAGAGTCCGGATGTTCCCCGCATGATGGAAGCATTGGGAGTCGATTCTTTCTATAATAACAAATGGGCTGCCTTTGGTGATGAAATCGTGAATCCGATCGGCTGTTCCGACTGTCACGATCCGGAAACAATGAATCTTCATATCAGCCGTCCGGCATTGATTGAAGCTTTCCAGCGTCAGGGAAAAGATATCACAAAAGCTACTCCACAGGAAATGCGTTCATTGGTCTGTGCGCAGTGCCACGTAGAATATTACTTCAAGGGTGACGGTAAATATCTGACTTTCCCGTGGGATAAAGGTTTCACTGTAGAAGACATGGAAGCATATTATGATGAGGCAGGTTTCTATGATTACATTCATAAGTTAAGCCGTACTCCGATCTTGAAAGCCCAGCATCCCGACTATGAAATTGCTCAGATGGGTATTCACGGACAAAGGGGCGTTTCTTGTGCCGATTGTCATATGCCTTATAAGAGCGAAGGGGGCGTGAAATTCAGTGATCATCACATTCAGAGCCCATTGGCAATGATTGACCGCACCTGTCAGACTTGTCATCGTGAGAGTGAAGAAACATTACGTAAAAATGTGTACGAGCGTCAGCGCAAGGCAAATGAAATCCGTAACCGTCTGGAACAGGAACTGGCAAAGGCGCATATCGAAGCAAAATTTGCCTGGGATAAGGGTGCTACAGAAGATCAGATGAAAGATGTGCTTGCATTGATTCGTCAGGCACAATGGCGTTGGGACTTCGGTGTGGCATCACATGGAGGTTCTTTCCATGCACCGCAGGAGATTCAGAGAATTCTTTCTCATGGTTTGGACCGTGCTTTGCAGGCTCGTCTGGCTGTATCCAAAGTTTTAGCGAAGCATGGGTATACGGAAGACGTTCCGATGCCGGACATTTCAACGAAGGCCAAAGCGCAGAAATATATCGGTCTTGATATGGATGCTGAAAGAGCTGCTAAGGAGAAATTCCTGAAAACGACCGTTCCGGCATGGCTGGAGAAGGCAAAGGCAAACGGACGTCTGGCACAAAAGTAAAATAGGGATATATGTGGAGCAAACCGTGGAGTTATAAAGAAGGGCTGGTGATTGGTGCGGGATTACTGGTGATAGGTATTTTGCTGCAAATGGCAGTGGGAGCCATCAACTGGAGCCTGTTTGCCTGTCCGGTCAATGTGATTGTGTTAGTGGTTTATATCATTGCGCTGGTAGCCATGCACCTTCTTCGTAAACGTGTGTATCTGTTTGGATGGTTGAGCCATTATTCCGCTGCCGTTTCTTCCTTGGTATGGGTAGTCGGCATGACGGTGATCATGGGACTTATCCGGCAGGCTCCTTCCGGTCACGCTTCCAATGATATACTGGGATTTTCACAGATGATTTCGTCCTGGACTTTCGTCCTGCTTTACTTTTGGATGGTCACTGCATTGGGATTGACCATACTCCGTGCCAGCTTTCCATTCAGGATTGGCAGACTATCCTTTCTTCTCAATCACGTAGGATTGTTCGTGGCATTGATTACGGCTACTTTGGGAAATGCCGATATGCAACGCTTGAAGATGACTACCCGAATGGGAAACGCGGAATGGAGGGCTACCGATGATAAAGGAAAATTGATAGAACTTCCGTTGGCTATCGAACTGAAGGATTTTACGATTGATGAATATCCTCCGAAACTGATGCTGATTGACAATGAAACGGGGGGAGTACTCCCCGAAAAGTCTCCTGTGCATTTACTGCTTGAAGACGGAGTTTCCGAGGGCAGTCTGCTGGATTGGGACTTGTTTGTCGAGCAGTCTATTCCGATGGCTGCCTCCGTAGCTACAGAAGACACATTGAAATTTACAGATTTCCATTCGATGGGAGCGACATATGCAGCGTATCTGAAGGCCGTCAACCGAAAGAACCAACAGGCGAAAGAAGGGTGGGTGAGCTGTGGTAGTTTTCTCTTTCCTTATAAGGCATTGCGTCTCGACTCTCTGACGAGCCTGGTGATGCCGGAACGGGAACCGCAACGTTTTGCATCGGAAGTAAAAGTCTACACACAGGAAGGAACGATAACGGAAAGTACGATTGAAGTAAATCGTCCGATGGAGATAGCAGGATGGAAAATTTATCAGCTTAGTTATGATGAGTCGAAAGGTCGCTGGAGCGATATCAGCGTCTTTGAGCTGGTTCGCGACCCGTGGTTGCCTGTAGTATATGCAGGGATCATCATGATGATGCTCGGAGCAATTTGTCTGTTTGTCAATGCACAAAAGAGGAAAGAGGAGGACAAGGAATGAGTTGGGAACATTTTATATGGTTTGCGATAGCCGCATTGATTTGCTGGAGCTTGGGCGCGTTTGCTGCCTGGAAAGGAAAGAAGCCGGTATGGACCTATGGATTTACCTTGTTGGGGCTGGTCATCTTTTTCAGTTTTATCCTCGGTATGTGGATTTCTCTGGAACGTCCTCCGATGCGGACGATGGGAGAGACACGTCTGTGGTATTCTTTCTTCCTTCCATTGGCTGGTTTGATAACGTACGTGCGTTGGAAATATAAATGGATTCTTAGTTTCAGTTGCATTCTCTCACTGGTATTTATCTGTATCAATATCTTTAAACCGGAGATTCACAATAAAACGCTGATGCCTGCTTTGCAAAGTCCGTGGTTTGCCCCTCATGTCATAGTCTATATGTTTGCTTATGCGATGTTGGGAGCTGCGGTGGTCATGGCTGTTTATCTGCTTTGGTTCAAAAAGAAGGATATTGAACGGAAAGAGATGGACTTATGCGATAACCTGACTTATGTAGGCTTGGCATTTATGACATTGGGAATGCTGACGGGAGCTATCTGGGCGAAGGAAGCATGGGGGCACTACTGGGCTTGGGACCCGAAAGAGACATGGGCGGCAGCTACTTGGTTCTCCTATCTGGTATATATCCATTTCAGACTGGGCAGACCGTTGAAGAGTCGTCCGGCATTAGTCATTCTGTTAGTATCATTTGTCTTATTACAAATGTGTTGGTATGGAATCAATTATCTTCCATCGGCACAAGGAGTTAGTGTACATACTTATAACTTAAATTGAAATATCAATGAAAACATTTTATTGGTCATTCGTTCTTATGCTATTGCCAAGCATGGCATACACACAAACTACGGAGAAGGAAAATGAATTTTCGATGTCTATGCAAATCAGACCTCGTGCGGAGTATCGAAACGGTGCTTTAGTCCCTCGCAATGAAGGGCAGAAGGCTGCATCATTTATTAATAACCGTGCCCGTTTGTCACTGGACTACAAGCGTTCGGACCTTGAAATCAAGATGTCGGCACAGCATGTCGGAGTATGGGGACAAGATCCGCAGATTGACAAGAATGGTCGCTTTATCTTGAATGAGGCATGGGCAAAGCTGGATTTTGGAAAAGGCTTCTTTGCACAGTTAGGTCGTCAGACGTTAATTTATGATGATGAACGTATTTTGGGCGGACTGGACTGGAATGTGGCAGGCCGTTATCATGATGCGTTGAAACTGGGATATGCCAATAAGAATAATGAAATACATGCTATTCTGGCTTTCAACCAGAATGATGAAAAAACGGCAGGTGGTACTTATTACAATTCTTCTATTGGTCAGCCTTACAAGAATATGCAGACTGTGTGGTATCACTATAAAGCAGATAAGATTCCGTTCGGGGCTTCTTTACTGTTTATGAATTTAGGATTAGAGACAGGGAATCAGCTCACTCAAGATTCTCATACCCGCTACTTGCAAACGATGGGAACTTATCTTACATATAAAAATAGCGGATGGAACCTGGATGGCGCTTTCTACTACCAAACAGGTAAGAACAAGGATGCCGAGAGCGTTTCCGCTTTTATGGCAAGTGCTACGGCAGCTTATGCGTTCAATAAGACATGGGGAATGGTTGTAAGTTTTGATTATTTGAGCGGAAATGAAGAAGGTAGTAGTAAATTTAAGGCTTTTGACCCTCTTTATGGGACGCATCATAAATTCTATGGCAGCATGGATTATTTCTACGCTTCTGCATTCAACAAAGGATTTGCTCCCGGATTAATAGATGGTCGTCTTGGGGCTCGTTTTCGTGCATCTGCCAAGGTAGATATGGAACTCAATTATCATTATTTTGCTACTGCTACTGAAGTAGATTTTAAAGAAGATTTGAAGAAGTCACTCGGTTCGGAAGTTGACTATCAGATCAATTGGTCTGTAATGAAAGATGTGAAACTCTCTGCCGGTTATTCTTTTATGCTTGGAACGAAGACGATGGATGCTGTGAAAGGTGGAAATCATAAGAGTTGGCAAGACTGGGGATGGGTATCTGTCAATATCAACCCGAAAGTGTTTTTTACAAAATGGTAATTGAAACCTAGCTAGGATTCAGATTAAACCGTTGATAGAATATAAAAAGTGGCACAGCATTAAATTTAGGCTGTGCCACTTTCTTTTTATTATAAGTATTTCTCCAGCGCCATTTTATTCAGAATCTCGATCTTTTTTCCTTCCATTGTGATCAGTCCTTCCTTGATTATCTTATTGATTTCTTTGGATAAAGCAGGACGTGATACATTCAGATACTCGGCAAGCTGTGACTGGGTATGCATGATCTCTACAGTCAGAGAATCTTTTTTCTTATGTTCGAATAAGTAAACAATAAACCTTTCGCGTACAGTCTTGCGCGACAGAGGTTTCAAACGTGATACGGTACATATATTGCAATTTCCGGCGATGCAAAGAAAATTGTGCAACACCTGCGGGTCCTGACTGATGACTTTAAAAGTGGAATCTTTGGTTGCCATGAGTACCACGCTGTCTTCCAAAGCAGTAAAAGTAGCTGGCAACGTATTGTTTGAATTGAAAAGGTGAGGGGTGGCAAAGGTACGTGGTGCGATGATATACTCAATCATCACTTCGTTCCCCAATCCGTCAATGATATCCGTGCGTAGTTTTCCTTCCAATAACACATATAGTTTGTTGCAAGGTGTACCTTGCGTAACAACTATTTCTTTTTTATCCGCTGCATAGATAACGAAATCCAGTTTGTCCAACAGAGATTCCTTAATGTTCAGAGGTAAATCCCGAAATAAAGGGATTTGAAATAATTTTTCTTTATGTGCGTTGGTCAGTTGTATTTTTTTCATTGCATTATGTTGTTCGTATCATGGGCAAAGATATGAATTATATATGGGCAGAGAAAATCTTTTTTTATGTTTGTGCCGCCGAAAGACCGATTATGGATGAGATGAAAAGGATATTGATAAAAAGTAAAAATGGCAGAAAATGTTTGAATCAGTAATTAGGGTACACATCTCTGTAATTTATCTACATTTGCTATATGATAAATTGTCTATTTTTGCAGAGTGAAAAAGCTGATTAATGAAATTCAAAAAATAAAAGTAATAAAGTTATGGCTAAAAAAGTTCTGATTATTTCGTCCAGCCCCCGAAAGGGCGGTAATTCTGATATGCTTTGTGACGAATTTATGAAAGGTGTCCTCGAAACAGGCAATGAAGTAGAAAAGATTTTTCTGAAAGAGAAAGCAATTCATCCTTGTACGGGATGTAGTGTTTGCAGCATGTATGGCAAACCCTGCCCCCAGAAAGATGATGCCGCAGGAATTGTAGAGAAAATGATTGCTGCTGATGTCATCGTAATGGCAACACCTGTTTATTTCTATACGATGTGTGGACAGATGAAGATTATGATTGACCGTTGTTGTGCGCGTTATACGGAAATAACGAATAAGGAATTTTATTTCATTATTGCAGCGGCGGAGAATGATAAGGGGATGATGGAACGTACGATTGATGGTTTCCGTGGCTTCCTTGATTGTCTGGAAAATCCGCAGGAAAAAGGAGTGATTTATGGAATAGGTGCCTGGAAGGTAGGAGAAATAAAAGATACTCCCTACATGCAGGAAGCCTATGAGATGGGAAAAATGGTGTAAACGTTCGCTTTAGGTAAACATTTCCCGTCTTATATAACAACCTTTCAGGATGGTGTCACTATGCTGAGTATATAGTGACGCTATACCTGTAGGATAGTGACACTAAAGCAGTATGATAGTGACACTATAGTAATGGGATAGTGACACCATATTTTTGTCTGGATTTAATGAGAGAAGTTTAGTTTAATGATTCTGTTACAATAATCTTCTTTCGTTCGATTCCAGTTCCAATAAAGTCTTTTTAGCTACAAGACCACCGGCATATCCGGTCAGTTTATGATCACTGCCGATCACCCTGTGACAAGGAATAAGTATTGAAATAGAATTTGCTCCATTCGAAGAGGCTACCGCGCGGATAGCTTTAGGATTATCCAGTCTCTGTGATAATTGAGCATAAGATATCGTTGTTCCGTAGGGAATGTTTAATAATTCATTCCATACACTCTTTTGAAACTCTGTCCCGACAAGAAGCAGAGGAATATCAAACGTAGTCCTTTGACGGGAAAAATACTCATCTAGCTGACTGATCGTTTGCGTTATCACTTCAGAGTTTTCTATTGCGTACTGAGCATTTAGCGCTTTTTGTATTCGTTTATCGATTGTTGCTCTGCGTTCTTCACTCACCACCCAGTCACACATACAGAGCTTGTTCTCGAAAGAACCGAGTATCAATTTCCCGCATGGAGATTGATAGTACTGTATCTGAACTGTATTTACTTTACCTTTTGCTTCTTTCTCCATTTTGATTCTTTATTTAAAGGGTTTGATATGGATGTAAAAGTAATTATTTGTATTCAAACTACAAAATGAATAATTCGGCAATAGAAGCCTGAAACAAAATCTTTTACCCTTACAGTCGATTTAAATTGATTGATTACTTGTTCTGCCGTAGAATTATTATAATTTTGTAGCAGAACTTTTTATTTCGTAGTATTTGATTAAGAACCAAACCACATGAACTATAAAATAACGACTCTTGTCGAAAATTGTGTCTATGGACGTAAATTGCAGGCAGAACATGGTCTTTCCCTCTATATTGAGACACCGGAAAACAGATTACTTTTTGATACGGGAGCTTCTGATTTATTTATCCGTAACGCCCGGTTATTGAATATTGACTTGCAAAAAGTAGATTATTTAGTATTATCTCATGGTCACAGTGACCATACGGGTGGACTACGCCATTTTCTTGAACTAAATGCCGAAGCAACGGTTGTTTGCAAACGCGAAGTGTTTTTTCCTAAATTCAAGGATGAACGTGAGAATGGAATGAAATATACACGCTCGCTTGATCTTTCTCGTTTTCGTTTTATTGATGAGTTGACTGAACTGGTTCCCGGAGTATTTCTTTTTCCCTCTGTGGATATTATAGACCGGAAGGATACACATTTTGAACGATTTTGGATTCAAAAGGAAGATGGTTCTAGAGTCCCCGATACCTTTCCGGACGAGTTAGCTATGGTACTGGTTGAGCCTGAAGGACTTTCCATTTTAAGTGCCTGTTCCCACCGGGGTATTACAAATATATTGCGGACTGTAAGAACGGCATTTCCGGAACTCCCCTGTAATTTGCTTTTAGGTGGATTTCATGTTCATAATGCAGAAGAATCCAAATATCAGGTTATTGCTGATTATTTGCACGAATATTTACCTCAAAAGATAGGTGTCTGCCATTGTACGGGAGTAGATAAATATGCTTTCTTCTATAAGGATTTTGGAGACAGAATATTTTATAACCATACAGGGAAATTGATTCAGACGGATTCTCTGTTATAATTATCTGAGACGACTAAACAAGAATATATAAAAACAAACTGGATGAATTTTAAAGACTGCATAGATTCTTATCCCTTTATATTAATGGAAGGTGCTTTAGGCGAGCGACTAAAAAGGGAGTTTGATTTGGATATCAGTGGTACTGTTGCAATGGCTGACTTAGTCTATCAGCAGAAAGGTAGACTGGCATTAGAAACGCTATGGAATGAATATATTGATATTGCATATAGGTATCAACTACCATTTCTTGCAACAACTCCAACAAGAAGGGCCAATAAAGAACGGATTTATATGGCTGGATACAATGAATCCATTATTGCAGATAATGTGGATTTTCTTCGTTCCATAAAAGAAGCAGCAAATGTAGATATGTATATCGGTGGTTTGATGGGATGTAAGGGAGATGCATACACTGGCGAAGAGGCTCTAAATCTGGAAGAGGCAATAGACTTCCATAGTTGGCAGGCCGGTTTGTTTAAATCTGCCAAAGTTGATTTTTTATATGCAGGTATTATGCCTGTATTGACGGAAGCTATCGGGATGGCAGTCGCTATGTCTGATACGGATATTCCTTATATTATCAGCTTTACGATTCAAAGAGACGGAAAACTGATAGATGGGCATACCATTGATGATGCCATACATTGCATTGATAATCATGTGTCTAACAAACCTGTGTGCTATATGACAAATTGTGTTCATCCTGATATTGTTTACGAAGCACTTTCTCATAAGTTCAATCAAACACAAACGGTAAAATCTCGCTTTTGGGGTATACAAGCAAATACTTCCCAATTGTCATATAAAGAATTGGATGGAGCAAATCATTTACATACTTCTTCGGCAGCCGATCTGAGTGAAGCTATTTTAAAGTTGAAATCTGATTGTCATCTTAAAATATTTGGTGGGTGTTGTGGAACAGACAGCAGTCACATGGAAAAAATCGCTAAAATATCGGAAGTGACTTAAACTAACTAGAAATACGGTCTTCTCATGAAACAAGGAATATAGAATAAATATATAAACATACAATAATATGAAGAAAATAATCATCTCTTTAGCGCTGGTACTGACTGCATTATCCAGCTATGCTATTACTCCTTTGTGGATGCGTGATGCACGTATCTCACCGGACGGAAAGGAAATCGTCTTTTGTTATAAAGGCGACATTTACAAAGTCCCCGTTCAAGGGGGAACCGCTACCCAATTAACAACACAAGCTTCTTATGAGGCTAATCCCGTCTGGTCGCCAGATGGTAAACAAATCGCGTTTGCCAGCGACCGGAATGGGAACTTCGATCTCTTTATCATGCCTGCCGATGGAGGAACTGCACGTCGGTTGACTTATCATTCTGCCTCGGAGATTCCTTCGGCTTTCACTCCGGATGGTAAATTTGTACTTTTCTCCGCCTCCATTCAGGACCCTGCGCAAAGTGCCCTTTTTCCTACCGGAGCCATGACGGAATTATATAAAGTTCCGGTTACCGGAGGACGTACCGAACAAGTGTTGGCTACTCCTGCCGAATGGGTATGCTTTGATAAATCGGGAAAAAACTTCCTTTATCAGGACCGTAAAGGTTTTGAAGATGAATGGAGAAAACACCATACCTCATCTATAACAAGAGACGTTTGGCTATACGATGCTTCGACCGGAAAACATACCAATCTGACCAATCGGGAAGGAGAAGACCGTAATCCGGTATATGCACCGGATGGTAATTCGGTTTATTTTCTAAGTGAGCGCAATGGCGGTTCATTTAATGTATATAACTTTGCCCTGAACACTCCGCAGGAAGTGAAAGCCATCACCACTTTCCGCACGCATCCGGTGCGTTTCTTGTCAATCAGCGATAAAGGAACTTTGTGCTATACGTATGACGGAGAACTTTATACACAAGAGCCCAATGCCCGCCCAAAGAAAGTAAATGTTGATCTTGTGCGTGATGATGAAAAAGAGATTGCCACTCTCAGATTTTCTCAGGGTGCGACTTCCGCTTCTGTGTCTCCGGATGGTAAGCAGGTGGCTTTTATTGTGCGAGGTGATGTTTTTGTGACTTCAACCGATTATGCTACGACCAAGCAAATAACAAATACTCCGGCAAAGGAAGCCGGTGTATCTTTTGCTCCCGACAACCGTACACTGGTTTACGCCAGCGAGCGGACCGGCAACTGGCAACTTTATACTGCTAAGATAGCTCGTAAAGAAGAGGCGAATTTCCCTAACGCCACTCTCATTGAAGAAGAAGTATTGCTTCCCTCCAAAACCATAGAACGTGCTTACCCGCAATACTCTCCGGATGGTAAGGAACTGGCTTTTATCGAAGACCGTAACCGGTTGATGGTACTCAATCTGAAAACCAAAAAAGTACGTCAGGTGACAGACGGTTCTACATGGTACAATACAGGAGGCGGATTCGACTACGAATGGTCGCCCGATGGCAAGTGGTTTACGCTTGAGTTTATCGGCAATCGTCATGATCCCTATTCGGATATCGGCATTGTCAGCGCGCAGGGAGGTACTATCACTAATCTGACTAACAGCGGTTATATTAGCGGCTCTCCACGTTGGGTGCTGGATGGGAATGCCATTCTGTTTCAGACCGAACGTTATGGTATGCGTGCGCATGCTTCCTGGGGATCACAACAGGATGTGATGCTGGTATTCTTGAATCAGGATGCTTACGACCGTTATCGTTTGAGTAAAGAGGATTTCGAACTGCTCAAAGAATTTGAAAAGGAGCAGAAGAAAGCAAAGGAGAAAGACGGTGATAAGAAAAAGGACGGAAGTAAGTCTAAAAAGGAAAAGGCAGACAAAGAAGGAGATAAGGAGGATACCGAAGAAGACAAGGCAGACAAGAAAGATATTGTTGTGGAACTCAGCGGTATTGAGGACCGTATTGTACGCCTGACTCCTAACTCTTCTGATTTAGGTAGTGCCATTCTTTCAAAAGATGGAGAAAATCTGTATTACTTCTCAGCTTTCGAAGAGGGGTATGACCTTTGGAAAATAAATCTTCGTGAAAAAGATACGAAGCGTCTCCATAAACTTAATTCCGGCTGGTCATCACTGATGCTGGATAAAAAAGGAGATATCTTCTTGCTGGGAAGCAGAAATATGCAGAAAATGGACGCAAAGTCAGATGCTCTGAAATCTATCAGTTATCAGGCTGAAATGAAAATGGATTTGGCAGCCGAACGTGAGGCAATGTTCGATCATGTATATAAACAACATCAAAAACGTTTCTACAATCTTAATATGCACGGAGTGGACTGGGATGCCATGACAGCTGCCTATCGTAAATTTCTGCCGCATATTGATAATAACTATGATTTTGCAGAATTACTGAGCGAATGGTTAGGTGAACTGAATGTTTCGCATACCGGAGGGCGCTATTCTCCGAGGGGCAATGGGGATGTAACCTCTAATCTGGGCTTATTGTTTGACTGGAATTATCTGGGAAAAGGTATGCAGATTGCTGAAATCGTAGAGAAAGGCCCGTTCGATCATTCCCGTACCAAAGTAAAGGCAGGGTGCATTATAGAAAAAATCAACGGGGAAGAAATAACTCCGGATAAGGACATCACTGATCTTTTGAATAATAAGGCAGGGAAAAAAACACTGGTTTCGCTGTACAACCCACAGAATAAGGAACGTTGGGAAGAAGTGGTAAAACCTGTCACAAGCGGACAGCTTAATGGCTTATTATATAAACGTTGGGTGAAACAACGTGCTGAGGATGTGGAGAAATGGTCCGGCGGTCGTTTGGGATACGTTCATATTCAATCTATGGGAGATGGCAGTTTCCGTACTGTTTACTCGGATATTCTGGGAAAATACAATAACTGTGACGGAATTGTGATCGATACCCGTTTTAACGGAGGCGGTCGTCTGCATGAAGATATTGAAATTCTTTTCAGTGGTCAGAAATATTTCACTCAGGTGGTACGCGGACGTGAAGCCTGTGATATGCCAAGTCGTCGCTGGAACAAGCCTTCTATTATGTTGCAGTGTGAAGCCAATTATTCGAATGCGCATGGCACTCCGTGGGTGTACAAGCATCAGAACATTGGAAAACTGGTAGGTATGCCTGTCCCGGGAACTATGACAAGTGTATCTTGGGAAACTTTGCAGGACCCTTCATTAGTATTTGGGATTCCTATCATCGGCTATCGCCTACCGGATGGCAGTTATCTGGAAAATACTCAGCTGGAACCTGATATCAAAGTTGCCAACAGCCCGGAGACGGTAGTGAAAGGAGAGGACACGCAACTCAAAATGGCTGTAGATGAATTGCTTAAAGAAATAGATAGCCGGAAGAAATAGACATCGTTTGTTTGTGTTAAAAGAACCGAAAAAAAGAGCTTATTGAAATGATGTGTCCAACTTATTCTTACTTTTGTGTTTGACAATAGTGTCAAACTAAGGGGAACATAGTGTAGAACATGATTAAAATAGGAATTGATGTAGGTTCAACGACGGCGAAGTTAGTTGCCGTCGATGAAAATGATAATCTATTATTTTCAAAGTACGAGAGACACAATGCGAAAGCAAAAGAGACAATTCTATCATTCTTGAAAGAGCTGTTATCTGAAATCGGAGATAAAGATATTTCCGTGAGGATAACAGGCTCTATCGGAATGGGAATTTCAGAGAAATGTTCGTTGCCGTTTGTACAGGAGGTTGTTGCGGCAGCGAAAGCGATACAAAAGGATTATTCTCATGTGACTTCTATGATAGACATCGGAGGAGAAGATGCGAAAGTCGTCTTCTTTAAGGATGCCGAAGCGACCGATTTGCGTATGAACGGCAATTGCGCAGGAGGGACGGGCGCTTTTATTGACCAGATGGCGATTATACTGGGAGTGAATATTGATGAATTGAATCAACTTGCCATGAATGCGACACAGGTATATCCTATTGCCTCCCGTTGTGGCGTTTTCTGTAAAACGGATATTCAGAATCTGATAGCTAAAAATGTAAGTCGTGAGAATATTGCGGCTTCCATCTTTCGTGCGGTAGCAGTTCAAACGGTAGTGACGCTGGCGCACGGTTGCGATATTACAACTCCCGTATTGTTTTGCGGTGGTCCGTTAACCTTCATTCCGGCACTGCGGAAAGCCTTCATTGATTATTTGTCCCTCGATGAAAAAGAGATCATACTGCCGGCCAACGGTACTTTGCTCCCTGCACTAGGTGCTGCTCTATTTCATCTTGATAAAGAGGATTACTGTAAACTGTCCCATTTGATCGATAAGATTGACACTACTTTAAACGGTAACGGTAACCTTGCTTCAACAGGGTTGGAACCTGTTTTTGCAAGTAATGAAGAATATGAAGCATGGAAAGAAAGAATATCCCGTCATAAGATGATATCTTCCGGCTTGAAAGCCGGAACACAGGATGTCTTTATCGGCATCGATTCAGGTTCTACTACGACAAAGATTGTTGTACTGGATGAAGATTCAAGGCTTCTGTATTCTTATTATAATATTAATGGCGGCAATCCGATAAAAGCTGTGGAAGAGGGGCTGAATCAGTTGAACGATGAATGTTTGAAGCAGAATGCCGTACTCAATATAAAAGGAAGCTGTTCTACCGGATATGGGGAAGACCTTATCAGGTCTGCCTTTCAGCTTCATTCGGGGATTATCGAAACGATCGCCCATTATATGGCAGCGCATTATCTGAACAAGGATGTGTCTTTTATCCTCGATATCGGCGGACAGGATATGAAGGCTATTTTTGTGAATAATGGTGTGATTGACCGGATGGAGATTAATGAAGCATGCTCTTCCGGATGTGGTTCTTTTCTTGAAACGTTTGCTAAATCTCTGGGGTATTCGGCACAAGAGTTTTCTCTGGCAGCCTGCCATTCGGAAGCACCGTGTGATTTGGGAACAAGGTGCACCGTTTTTATGAACTCAAAAGTGAAACAGGTACTCAGGGAGGGGGCAACGATCAATGATATTGCCGCCGGACTGGCATATTCCGTTGTCAAGAATTGCCTGTATAAGGTGCTGAAACTGAAAGATATATCTGTTTTGGGAAAAGATATTGTTGTGCAAGGAGGCACCATGCGCAATGATGCGGTGGTCCGTGCCATTGAACTTCTCTCGGGAGCGGAAGTGGCAAGGTGTGATACACCCGAATTGATGGGAGCATTCGGATGTGCATTATATGCGATGAAACATCAGGGGGAGTCCGTATCATTGGATGAGATTATCAATAAAGCTCAATATTCGGCACGTTCTTTATATTGCAAGGGTTGCGATAATCGTTGTCTGGTCATTCGTTACGAGTTCGAAAGCGGCAAAAGTTACTATTCGGGAAACAGGTGCGAGAAAGTTTTCACGAATGGAGAGAGCAGTAACCGGAAAGGTCTGAATGTCTATCGGCAAAAAGAAGAGCTTTTGTTTCATCGCAGCGCAGAGATTGCAGCACCCGAGCAGATTATCGGAATCCCCCGATGTCTGAATATGTACGAGGAATATCCATTCTGGCACACTCTTTTCACTTCCTGTGGCATACAAGTCTGTTTGTCTGATCCGTCCAATTTCAGAAAGTATGAGCACAATGCGCGTATGGTGATGTCGGACAATATCTGCTTTCCGGCTAAGCTGGTACATAGTCATGTTCAGGACTTGATAGAAAAGAAGGTCGACCGGATTTTTATGCCTTTTGTTATTTTCGAAAGAAAAGGGATGGAACAAAACAGTTATAATTGTCCGATTGTGACAGGTTATTCGGAGGTTATCAAAAGTGTGCAGTCCGAAGGTATATCGGTTGATTCCCCTGCAATAACTTTCAAAGACCGGAATCTGTTGTTTAAACAATGCCGTGAATATCTGAGCGGTTTGAGCGTGGACGATCGGACGATTCAGCAAGCATTCCAAAAAGCGGAAAGCGAACAGCACTCTTTTATTAATACATTGGTCGATTATAACAAAAACATATTGCAGCAGACTGGAAAGGGAGAGACTCTGACTGTCATGCTTGCCGGACGTCCTTATCATACCGATTCTCTGATACAGCACAAAGTCTCGGATATGCTTTCGGATATGGGAGTGAATGTGATAACGGATGATTTGGTGCGTCAGATGGATATACCGACGGGTGATGCGCATTTTGTTGCTCAATGGGCGTATACGAACCGTATCCTGAAGGCTGCGAAATGGTGTGCGACACAAGGAAAGAATATTCAGTTTGTAGAGATGACTTCGTTCGGATGTGGACCGGATGCTTTTCTGGTGGATGAAGTAAGGGATTTGCTGATGCGTCATAACAAATCGCTGACTTTATTGAAACTGGATGATATCAATAATATCGGTTCAATGAAGTTGAGAGTACGTTCCATGATTGAAAGCCTCAAACTTGCGAATGCGGATGGAACGGAAGGCGATGTAAAGGACTTTACGACCGTTCCTGTCTATGACAAGTCTTACCGTGACCGTAAGATACTGGTTCCTTACTTTACTCCGTTCATTTCACCTTTGATTCCTGCTATTATGAAAGTAGCCGGTTATGATGCGGAAAACCTTCCTCTCAGTGATAATGATTCAAGTGAATGGGGGCTGAAGTATGCGAATAATGAGGTCTGTTATCCGGCTACTCTGATAGTCGGCGATATTATAAAAGCACTTAAAAGCGGGAAATATGATATTTCAAAAATAGCCGTAGCCATCACCCAAACGGGAGGACAATGCCGTGCCAGCAACTATATTTCCTTGATAAAAAAGGCGTTGGTGGATGCCGGATATACGGATATTCCGGTAATCTCTATCTCTGTGGGCAGTGACATAGATAATGACCAGCCCGCGTTCAAGGTCAACTGGATGAAAGTAGTACCGATAACTTTTCATGCCGTTTTGTATAGTGATTGCATTGCTAAGTTTTATTATGCGTCTGTGGTACGTGAGAAAGAAGCAGGTGCATCGGCAAAGCTGCGTGATAAATACCTGCAACTGGCACCTGAAGTGATACTGAGAAGAAACATAAAGGGGTTGAACTCTTTGTTGCAATCGGCAATCACTGAATTTAATGAGGTGTGTAGGGCTGTAGATACTCCTAAAGTCGGAATTGTAGGAGAAATCTTCTTGAAATTCAATCCTTTCGCACAAAAAGAGATCATTGATTGGCTGATAGGCCGCAAGATAGAAGTGGTTCCGCCGATTCTGGCTGACTTTTTCATGCAGGGGTTTGTGAACAGGAAAGTCAATACGGATTCTTACATAAAAAACAGACAGTTGCCTGAGTTTATTTACGACTGGATCTACAAGTTTGTAAAGAAACAGATTGATAAAATAAATGAGACAGCAAGTAAGTTCCGTTACTTTGCCCCCTTCAATGATATCTTTGAAGAAGCGGAAGGAGCTAAAAGCGTTATTTCGCTGAATGCCCAATTCGGTGAAGGCTGGTTGTTGCCGGCTGAAATCGTGTCTTACGCCCGGCAAGGGGTGAACAATGTAGTGAGTTTGCAACCTTTTGGCTGCATAGCGAATCATATCGTATCCAGAGGAGTCGAAAAACGTATAAAAAGTTTCTATCCGGATATAAATTTGCTATCTTTAGACTTTGATAGTGGTGTGAGCGACGTAAACATAACAAACCGTATGCTTTTGTTTATTGATAATCTGAAAAATGCGACAATGAATTATGACAACAACTAATAATAATGAAGATTTGGAGAAAAAGATAATTGAGGCTGCCAAAGAACTATTTATAGAGAATGGGTTCGCAGAAACCAGTATGAGTGATATCGCTGCTAAAGTAGGTATCAACAGACCGGCACTTCACTATTATTTCCGGACGAAGGATAAGATGTTTCAGGCCGTTTTTGGTAACATCATACTTTCTTTTATTCCCAAAATACATGATATAATCATTCAGCAGGACAAACCTGTCTCCGAGAGTATCGGTGAAATTGTAGATGCTTATTATAAAGTATTCACGGAAAATCCATGTTTGCCATTGTTCATGGTGAGGGAGATGCATCGTGATATGAATCATTTAAGCGATACTATCAAGGAGTTGCGCCTGGAACAATATCTCCATAAAATCATGGATGTTTTACAGGAAGAAATGAATGACGGGAGACTGAAAACAGTTCCTTTGCCATTCGTATTCTATACTTTTTATAGTGCATTGACAGTTCCTTTCCTGACAAAGAATCTCAGTGCTTCTTTCTTTTTGGAGAAGGATGATTCTTTTGAGGATATTCTGGTTCAGTGGAAACCTTATATCGTCAGGCAGATGGAAACGTTGCTGGTAGTGAGCTAGAGAAAACTTATTTCAATACAGGTAATAATTTGTAGAGAGTCTTCCTTGTCATTATTTTCTGATTCAGGAAGCTGACGATATATCCGGTGATGCAGGCGGCGATAAGAGACCCCTCGCGAACACCTTCGATGCATTGTGAAAGCAGGAGAGAGAGTATGACTGCCAGAGTGACCAGCGTAACATCAAAACAGACTTTGAACTTTCCAAACTCTTTGTTATAACGGCGGGAGGCGTATTTTACAAAAGCCTCTGCGCTCATCATTGCTACTTTGGGTTTGAGTTCGAGTACGACTCCTATGGATTGTATCATGCATCCTGTGAGTAATAAGGCTATTGACATCCCGTAATTGTCGGGATGCAGATTACTGGTGAGCGCCATATTAAAATCAATGAATGCCGAAAAGATAAAAGAGAACGGCAATTGAAGGAGTATTTCAATGGTGTCCTGTCGGGTCCTATTTTTTCTGATGACCCAGAACTGTCCCAGGATAAGCAGCATATTGATCAGAAACGTACAAGTTCCTAATGATAAAGGGCTGTTCAGGCTTAACACATAATTGATGCTGGATATAGGTGTGGTTCCTAATGCAGAACGCACAATCAACACTATTCCGGCAGCCAGAAAATACAATCCGATAACAAATACCAAATACCTTTTAAAAACGTCTTTCATTCCCATATCTTACTATCTTATATAATCGTATTTTTCTTCATTCTATAAAGAAGAATATGCAAAGGTCCCGTTTTTTCGTCTGATATAAGTTATCCGATTCCACACAGTTTTTGTCATATCCGAAACAAATTGTATTTTTACGTCGAAAAGAAGGAGGTATAAATGGTAAAATCTCGTATTTTTGATAATAGGCAGTTGTTAAAGGAACATCCGGAAATTCCTCATTATAAAGAGGAAGTAGTCTGCTTTATGAGTGAATATAAGGACAGGAGCTATCCGGAAAACGAACGTTACTTTAATCGTGAACTTTATATGATACTCGTTCTTGAAGGTCGTTCCGAGATTTTGCTGAATGGGGAATTTATTGTGATAGAGCCTGATATGTTGCTTGTTCATGGAGCGAATTATCTCACCGATCATCTTTATTCGAGTCCGGATATTAAGTTTATCACCCTCTCCATTTCCGAGTCCATGCGGACAGATGACTCTTATCTTACCCAGATAACGGCTATTCTGTTGGCAACGATGAGGCAGAATAAGCAATATACCATACAGCTGACCGCATACGAAGCTCAAATCATTCGTAATGAACTGGAAGTGTTGATGCGTTTGCTGAATATAAAACATCAGTTTCTTTTCCGGCGAATACAGGCGGCTTGCAATGCCTTGTTTTTGGATATAGCCGATTTTCTTTCCCGTAAGACTATCATAAAAAAGGAGGTCAGTCGTAAAGACCATGTTTTACAGGAATTTCATGCGCTTGTTACCCGAAATTTCAGAGAAGAGCATTTCGTTAGTTTCTATGCGGATAAGTTGGCCATCAGTGAGCAGTACCTTGCACGTATCGTTCGTGCCGGAACGGGAAAAAGTGTGAATACGATTATTAATGAGTTACTGATCATGGAAGCCCGTACCTTGCTGAGTTCCACAAAATCTACGGTAGGGGATATTGCTTCCCGGCTTGGCTTTAGTGATGCTGCCGGTTTCTGTAAGTTTTTCAAGAGGAATATGGGGCAGACTCCTCTCAATTATCGGAAGGGATTATGGATTTAAGTGAAAATGAATGTAGGTTGATGTGATCCCATAACGAACGGATACATCAACCTACATGAAATATATAATGAACTGGTTTTGACTTATCAGCCAATGAGTGATAGGATATCTTCTACGATCTGTTCATCCGTCAGATGGTTGGCACGAAGCAGTTCCTGTATATCATAACGGTCTACAAATTCTTTTTTAGCTCCGTAGTTGAGCACTTTCATATCTGTAGCGCCATAGTAACGGGCAATCTTTTCACCGAAACCACCATCCAGAACTCCGTCTTCCAGTGTAATCACTAATTCGTGGTCGGCTTTCAGTTCGTCCATCAGTTCGCTGTCCACACCTGTGATGTAGCGGGGATTGATAAGGGTGGCATCAATGTTGGCTTTTTCTTTCAGCAGTGACAGAACCGATTGCCCTAATCCGAAGAAGGAGCCTAATGCAAGGATTGCTACTTTGGAGCCACGGTGGGCGACTTTATAACGATTGAGATTGCTATAGTCGGATTCCACCGGTTCACCGCAACTGATTACATCTGTGGCAGGTACACGGATAGCTACCGGATGCTCATTTTGGTGGATGCTCCATTCCAGCATGGCGAGATATTCCTCCTTACAGGTAGGTGCCAGATAGACCATATTGGGGATATTGCTGATAAGTGGAATATCGAAGAAACAGAGGTGAGTTACATCATTCATACCGGATAACGTCCCCCAGAATACCAACAGAACTGCCGGATTATTATTGATGCAGAGGTCTTGCGATAGCTGGTCGTAAGAACGTTGTATAAAGGTGCTGTACACTCCGTAAACCGGTTTTCCGCCATTGGCTGCGATACCGGAAGCAAGTGCCACTGCATGCTCTTCGGCAATACCGACATCTACAAACTGCTTGCCTGCTTCCTGACGACGGTCGGGAGTGAAGCCCAAAACAGCGGGGGTGCCCGAAGTAATGGTAACTACACGCTTGTCTTCTTTCATCTTTTTCAGCAGATATTGAGCGGTTACTTCACTATAATCTTCTGCGTCGTCGTTCATTTTTGATTTTCCGGTTTCTAGATCAAACGGAGTACGCCAGTGATAGGTCTCCTTGTCCTGTTCTGCAGGTTCGTAACCTTTGCCTTTTAATGTATTGATGTGGACTACTATCGGATGCTGTATATCTTTAACTTTGGAGAAAGCCTCGATCAGTGCTTCCACACAGTTGCCGTCATTCACGTACATATAGTCCAGCCCCATCGCTTTGAAGAAATTGCATTCACATTGACCGTTACTGTCGCGCAAATCTTTCAGATTTTTGTATAAGCCTCCGTGATTTTCGGCGATGGACATCTGATTGTCATTGACAATAATAATCATGTTAGTACCGAGCTCTGCTACGTAGTCCAGTCCCTCGAAGGCTTCGCCTCCGCTTAGTGAACCGTCGCCTATTACAGCGATGATATTTTCGTTGCCGCCTGTCAGGTCACGTCCTTTTGCCAGTCCGCTTGCCAAGCTGACAGAAGTAGAAGTATGACCGATCACAAAGAAATCATGTTCACTTTCCTGTGGTTCTGAGTAGCCGGATACATGATCATATTCAGCAGGATGGAGAAAAGCATCTTTGCGTCCGGTTAGCATCTTATGTACATAACTCTGATGTGACACATCATATACAATTTTATCTTTCGGCGAATTGAAAACATAGTGCAGGGCAATGGTTGCTTCTACCATTCCGAAGTTAGGGCCGAAGTGCCCACCGTGTGCACTCAGTTTTTGTAAGAGTGATGCACGGATTTCATGACTTAAATCATTCAGTTCCTGAAACGATAACTTCTTTACGTCTGCGGGAGAGTAAATATTTTCTAAATACATATCAATTTGTTTTTTTATGTTTATACCTATATTTTTATTTCACTGCAAAGATACTGACGGATTTGAAATCTGTTTGTATATGAATTACGGATTCTTTTACCTATATTACAGTTCCGCTAAAAATGGGCTTGATAAAACATAAAATACGACTTCCTCTATATCAACCATATGCTCTTTTGCAAGCTTGATTCTTTTTACCTGAATATACTGTTGTAATAGGTATCGCGCACGCGTAATCATTATATAATAGCAAAATAGGATGCTATAATAATATCTGTTCTTGTGTGATAGAAAGATGGAAACCTATAATCTGTAATTGGGGTAATTATACCCGTAATCTGTCTACAATCCCTTCACTTAATTCTTCCGACCTTTGTACTGTCGAATCACCTTGAGTATATGGAACTAATTATATAAAGAATATGGATAGAAAAGGCTTCTTGAAAAGTACGATGATAGCAACCGGAAGTTTACTGTTAGGCGGGGCGGGGATTTGTCGGTTTCTGAATGATAAAGAACCCGCAGATGGTCCGTTTCCCCGGACAATAGAAAAAATACATTGTGGAAATATGAAAAAGGTACTTGTTATAATGAGCGCGGGGACAAAACTCGGTAATACAGACCGGTTGACCGACGCTTATATTAAAGGACTCGTGGAACGGGGACATTCGGTAACCAAAGTATATCTGGGCAGTATGCGGATAGAAGGCTGCAGAGGTTGCGGCGTATGCCAGCGGCTCGCTCATCAATGTGCAGTTCGGGATGGTATGCAGGATATATATCCTTTGTTTGCAGAATGTGACACAGTGGTCATGGCTTCACCTTTGTATTTCTGGACAATCACGTCACAGTTAAAAGCTTTTATAGACAGGCTTTACGCCATCTCTGCCGACGACAAGTATCCGCAGAAAGATACGGTATTACTGATGACAGCCGGTGACGATAATGAGAACACCTTTGACCAACCCAAGCAGTATTTCCGGCTTCTGAGCCAGGCATTGGGTTGGAATGAAGTCGGAATATATTGTGCCGGCGGTTGTACCGGATGCGAAAAGCTGGCACGGCAAATAGATAAGGTACATCTTGAAAATGTCTATAAAATGGGATTGGAATTGTAAATAGCAGATTTAATATGGAACAAAAGAATCAATCAAAACTTCATTCGGGCGGTTTGCTCGTATTTATCCTCACGGTCGGTGTGTTTGGTATTATAAATACCGAAATGGGGGTAGTGGGTATCCTGCCTCTAATAGCCGAAACTTTTGATGTCTCGGTGCCGCAGGCAGGTTGGACGGTGAGTATCTTTGCACTGGTGGTAGCTGCATCGGCTCCTGTCACTCCGTTATTGTTTTTGGGAGTAAACCGGAAGAAAGTCATGTTGCTGGCATTGGGATTGTTTACACTGAGTAATATTATATCCATGCTCACTACCAATTTTACAGTACTATTGGTTGCGCGGATACTTCCCGCCTTTCTTCATCCGGTATATGTTTCGATGGCTTTTACAGTAGCGGCGGCATCAGTCAGCAAGGAAAAGGCTCCAAAGGCTGTTTCAAGGGTTTTTGTCGGTGTGTCTGCCGGTATGGTGCTGGGTGTTCCGGTGACCAGCTTTATAGCTAGTGAGGTCTCATTCTCTATGTCAATGCTGTTTTTCACAGTTGTAAATGCCTTGGTTCTTATAGCTACGATTTTGTTTATCCCCTCCATGCCGGTAAAGGAGAAAGTATCTTATGGTGCACAACTCAGCGTATTGAAGAGAACGGTGATGTGGAACTCTATCATTGCCGTCACCTTGATTAATGGAGCTATGTTCGGCTTCTTTAGTTATATGTCGGACTATCTGAAAACAGTGACGGAAGTATCATACAGTGTGATTAGTGTTGTATTATTGGTCTATGGTCTGGCTAATATTGTAGGTAACGTACTTGCCGGAAAACTATTATCGATAAATGCGCGGCGTTCAATTATTATCATGCCTTTTGCATTGCTGGTTTCCTATATATGTCTCTTTATAACAGGAGAGTGGATTACAGCTATGGTAATCATTATTTTAATTTTAGGTGTATTGGCAGGTATAGCAAGTAATAATATGCAATATATGATCGCGGAAGCTGCTCCCGAAGCTCCCGACTTTGCCAACGGAATGTTTCTGACTTCTGCCAATTTGGGGACAACGATCGGTACAGCCGTATGCGGAGCTTTCATCACGGAAATGGGCACACGCTATTCTGTATTCGGTGCATTGTTTTTCCTGATTGCCAGTATTGTGTTTGTTTATTTGAGAGTTCGTGTAGCTCATTCACAGAAACAAGTTAAAATGAATATGGCAACGGAATGATGAAAAATATATAATCCGTAATTGGGGTAATAATGTCAGTAATTCATCTACAAACACTCTCTTTATTTCACCGTATTTTTGTAATGTAGAAAGTAGACAATCAATTCATTAATAATTAAATGTAAGAGATATGAAACGAATATTATTATTAACCGTTGTATTTATTATGATGCTTGGAACCAGTTTTTCTTTCGCACAGGCTGATGCGGATAACTTTTATAAAAGTGATTGGGTAAAGGTAGAAAAGGTTTCTTTTTCTAACCAGTATAAAATGAAAGTAGCCGGCAACCTGTTTTTGCCGAAGACCATGAAAGAGGGAGAGAAATATCCTGCCATCATTGTCGGACACCCGATGGGAGCGGTCAAGGAACAGAGTGCGAATCTGTATGCTACTAAAATGGCGGAACGTGGTTTCGTTACGCTGTCCATTGATTTATCCTTCTGGGGTGGAAGTGAAGGTGAGCCGCGCAATGCTGTTTTGCCGGAGGTATATGCGGAGGATTTCAGTGCCGCAGTAGATTTTTTGGGTACACGTCCGTTCATCGACCGAAATAATATAGGTGTAATCGGAATTTGTGGCAGCGGAAGTTTCGCTATCAGTGCGGCCAAGATAGACCCTCGTCTGAAAGCGATTGCAACCATCAGCATGTACAACATGGGTACAGCCAGCCGCAACGGACTGAAACATGCGCTGACTCTGGAACAACGGAAACAAATCATGGCTGAGGCAGCAGAACAGCGCTATGCGGAATTTCTGGGCGGAGAAACTAAATATACTGGCGGCACTGTACATGAAATAACAGAAAACTCTGGTCCGATAGAACGCGAATTTTATGAGTTCTACCGCACTCAGAGGGGAGAGTTTACTCCCGAAGGAGCAACCCTGACAACTACCACACACCCTACACTTTCAAGCAACGTGAAATTCATGAATTTCTATCCTTTCGAAGATATTGAGACTATTTCGCCCCGTCCTATGCTTTTTATAACCGGAGAAAATGCCCACTCACGCGAATTTAGTGAAGATGCCTACCGACTGGCTGCCGACCCCAAAGAACTGTACATTGTACCCGGTGCAGGTCATGTAGACCTTTACGACCGTGTGGGGCTTATACCATTTGATAAATTGGAATCCTTTTTTAAGGAATATCTGAAGAAATAAGTATGAACAGGAAAAACAGATAACTATTTAAATAAAAGACAATCGAATCATGAAACAAATTAAAAATACACATTACGAAGGCGAACGTCCTTTGTTCGCATCCCACGGGCTTTATTTGGAAGAAGTAACCATTCATGCCGGTGAATCGGCACTGAAAGAGTGCAGTGATATAGAAGCGGTAAACTGTCGTTTCGAGGGAAAATATCCGTTTTGGCATAATGACGGTTTTGTAGTTAAAAATTGCCTTTTTACCGAAGGAGCACGTGCCGCACTCTGGTATTCCAGAAATCTGAAGATGAAGGATACATTAGTGGAAGCACCGAAGATGTTTCGCGAAATGGACGGAGTCGAACTCGAAAATGTACAGTTGCCCAATGCTTTGGAAACACTCTGGTATTGCCGGAATGTAGAACTGAACAATGTGAAGATAGATAAAGGAGACTATCTCTTTATACATGGGGAAGACATCCGCATCAAGAATTTTGTATTGAATGGCAATTACTCCTTCCAATATTGCAAGAACGTAGAAATCCGCCATGCTGAAATCCATTCGAAGGATGCATTTTGGAATACGGAGAATGTGACTGTATATGATTCTGTATTGGACGGTGAATATTTGGGCTGGCATTCTAAAAACTTACGTTTAGTGAATTGTAAGATCTCGGGCACGCAGCCACTTTGTTATGCACACGACCTGATAATGGAAAACTGCACAATGGCGGATGATGCCGATCTTGCTTTCGAACACAGTAGTGTGAAGGCAACGATTAAAGGCCCGGTTCACAGCGTGAAGAATCCCCGTACGGGAAACATTGTTGCCGAAAGTTTCGGGACAATCATCCTGGACGAGAACCTCAAAGCTCCGGGAAACTGCGAATTGAAACTTTGGGACGGACTGACTTGTTTTGATTGAAATATATGAAGTACAACTTCGATGAAATTGTTCCACGCAGAGGTACAAATTCCTATAAATGGGATTCTGCCGGAGATGCGGATGTATTACCAATGTGGGTAGCTGATATGGATTTCCGTACAGCTCCCTCTGTGGTGGAAGCACTGAAAAGGCGGGTGGAACATGGTATCTTCGGATATGTGCGTGTGCCCGATGCTTACTATGAGGCGATAACAAGATGGTTTGCCGGACGTCATGGCTGGCAGATTGAAAAAGAATGGATTATTTATACGACCGGAGTAGTACCGGCCCTGTCAGCTGTCATCAAGGCGCTGACAACTCCCGGTGATAAAGTAATCGTGCAGACACCTGTCTATAACTGCTTTTTCTCCTCCATCCGCAATAACGGATGCGAGGTTGTTGCAAATCCATTGATTTACATGAACGGAACGTATCAGATAGACTTTATCGATTTGGAACGGAAGGCGGCTGACCCGAGTGTAAAAGTCCTGCTATTATGCAATCCGCACAATCCTGCCGGAAGAGTCTGGACAAAGCAGGAACTGACTCGCTTGGGAGAAATCTGTCTTCGGAATAATATATGGGTAGTAGCGGACGAGATTCATTGCGAACTTGTCTTTCCGGGACACACCTATATCCCTTTTGCATCTGTCTCAGAAGAGTTTTTGATGCATTCCGTTACTTGCACCTCGCCTAGTAAAGCCTTTAATTTGGCGGGGCTTCAGATTGCCAATATTGTTTCTGCTGATACGGATATACGAATGCAAATAGACAAGGCAATCAATATCAATGAAGTCTGTGATGTAAATCCGTTTGGCGTTGAAGCCTTGATAGCTGCTTACAATGACGGGGAAGAATGGCTGGAAGAACTTAACCAATACCTGTTTGCCAACTACCATTATTTAAGGGCTTACTTTGATGAATATCTTCCCGAATTTCCGGTGCTGCCATTGGAAGGTACCTACTTAGTATGGGTAGATTGCTCGGCTTTGAAACAATCGTCGGAGGATATAGTGAAAACTCTGTTGGAGAAGGAAAAGCTTTGGGTAAACGAAGGCAATCTGTATGGAGAGGCTGGCGAAAGGTTTATCCGTATTAACATCGCGTGTCCGCGACAGCGGTTGATAGAAGGATTAAACAGATTGAGGCGGGCATTGAAATAATAAAATAATTGTCAGTTTATTAATAGGTTCCCCTTCTCACTCCCCGTAAATACAAATAAAAAGAAGTGATATGAAAAGTCAGAATCCCTCAAAGAGGAATTTGCCGGGTGTTATCATCGCTTATTTCCTCATTTATGTAGTCTGGGGCTCCACCTATTTTTTTATAGGGGTGGCTTTGAAAGATTTTTCACCTTTTCTGCTCGGAGCACTGCGGTTTACGACTGCAGGGCTGATACTTCTTGGAATCTGTTATTTACGGGGAGAACAAATCTTTAAGAAAAGCCTGGTAAAGCGTTCTGCCGTTAGCGGTATTGTTCTGTTGTTTGTAGATATGGCTGTCGTTATGCTGGCACAGCGCTATCTGACAAGTAGCCTCGTTGCTATTATAGCTTCTTCTACGGCACTTTGGATTTTACTTTTGGATGTCCCCATGTGGCGTACTAATTTCCGCAATCCCCTTACGATAGCAGGCGGAGGGATTGGCTTCGGCGGAGTAGTAATGCTTTATGCGGAGCAGCTCAATGCAGAATGGTTGCATCCGCAAAGTGAGCGTGGTATCTTGCTCCTTGTTTTCGGATGTATATCCTGGGCTTTGGGAACACTGTATGCCAAGTACCGTTCTTCCCGTGAGGAAGAAGTGAATGCTTTTGCAGGTTCTGCGTGGCAAATGCTTTTTGCCAGTGTGATGTTCTGGATTTGTGCTGTTGTGAACGGAGATGTTCGGGAAGCCGATTTGAGTACAGTTTCGGTCACAAGCTGGTTCTCCTTGCTTTATTTGATTTCTTTTGGTTCTTTACTGGCATATTCGGCGTATGTCTGGCTCTTGAAAGTACGCCCGGCGGCAGAAGTGGGTACACATGCTTATGTCAATCCTTTTATAGCAGTCCTTTTAGGAGTATCTTTTGGAAATGAGCAAGTTACCTTCGTTCAGCTTTCCGGTTTGCTGGTGATTCTGCTGGGGGTGATGTTGATTAGCCGGAAACGTAACAAAATGAAATCAACGGCAATATCCCGTTAAGCGGAATTGATTCGGCGTCATCCCCACAATCCGTTTGAACATCCGGCTAAGGTGCTGCGGATACTGGAATCCGATTTCGTAAGCAATTTGGCTCATAGTCTTGTTCGAAGACATGAGTTGTTCTTTTGCCAGTTCAATCATTTTATCCTGGATATATTCGGAGACGGTTTTACCGGTTTGTTTGCGCACCATATCGCCAAAATAGTTAGCGGAAAGGAATACTTTATCAGCGAAGTACTTGACCGATGGCAACCCTTGGTTTTGCGGGGCATCTCCTTCGAAATATTCGTTGAGCAGATGTTCGAAGCGGACAATGATGTCTTTGTTTACTCCGTTTCGTGTGTCGAACTGGCGTTCGTAAAAGCGCATACAGTAGTCGAGCAGCAATCCTATGTTGGCGCAGATTAGTCGGCGGCTGTGTTTGTCGATGGAATGTTCCAGTTCGATGGTGATTTTTTGCAGGCAGTCCATCACTGTTTGCCGCTCTTCTTCGGAAATGTGGAGTGCTTCGTTGGTTTCGTAGGAGAAGAAGGAGTATTTCTTTATTTCTTGTCCGAGCGCAGTGCCACGTATAAGGTCGGGATGAAAAAGAATACCATGCGCGTTGGGTTGAATATTTGGCAGCATTTCCAGGTCGGTGATTTGTCCGGGAGCGAAACAGACAATGGTTCCGTCTTGATAGTCGTAATATTGGCGCCCATATTTAATATCACCACATTTTACATTTTTCAAGTATAGTGCATATACTTCGTAACGAAACCACGCACGTGTGGGCCACGTAGTGGATTTGGCCAGATCGATGATGCTGACTAACGGATGTCTGGTTTCAAGCCCGAAGATTTCGTTGTAACGGTCAACGCTGTCTATTACAATCATTTCTTTAGTATTCTCTTCCATATCACAATCTGTTTTTTTAATGCGTTACAAATATAATTCTTTTCTCTTTAAAATTTTTACTCTCCCATCAAAATCCATGATTGGGGTATAAATATCCGTAAATCGTCTACATCCGGGCTGGACCATTCCCCGTAACTTTGTAACCGGTAATTTAACATTGAAAAGAGATAGTAATATGAAAAAGATTCTATTAATTCCATTGATGATGCTGACGATGATGCCGATGGCGGCTTGCGACGGCTCAAACGCTGATCCGATTCTTCCGGAACAGCCGGGACAACCGGGAAATTCCGACGGTGGAGACGAGGACGATTCTACAAACCCGACAAACCCCATTCCGGGCGGTAACGGGCGATATCTGGTACTTTACTGTTCGCGCACCGGCAGCACGGAGCGTATGGCGCAACAGATTCAGCAAACACTCGATTGCGATATCCTGGAAGTGGAACCGCAAACACCTTATGAAAGCGATTATAATGGGATGCTCAACCGTGCACAGGAAGAACTGGCTGCTATCCGTCAGGGGAATTATCCGGCGATTAAAACTTCGGTTGAAGATTTCGGCAACTATGATATCGTGTTTGTCGGCTATCCGATTTGGTACGGTAGCATGGCCACACCGATGCAGACATTCCTGCATAATCATGCTTCGAAACTTGCAGGTAAGCGTATCGCTCTTTTTGCCAGCAGTGGCAGCAGCGGCATCTCTGCATCAGTTGACGAGGCGCGGACACTTTGCTCCGGTGCCACTTTCACCGAAACATTGCTTCTGACTTCTTCGACACTTTCGCAGATGGGAAACCGGATACGGACATGGCTCGAAACACTCGGTGCGAGTCGGGAAAACAATTATCCGTCTACTTCTACGAATGTGAAGATTACAGTCGGTAACCGTACCATTACTGCTACGATGGAAGACAATGCCGCGGCGCAGGACTTTCTTTCACGTCTGCCGCTTGAAGTGACGCTGAATGATTATAATAATATCACAGAGAAAATTTTCTATCCGTCGCCTGCACTGACTACGGCAGGAGTGCCCCGTGGCTGTGCACCTGTGCCCGGTGATATTACAATCTATGTGCCGTGGAATAATGTGGCGATCTTCTGTAAAAGCGGGTCGCAAAGCAATGACTTGATAAAGATTGGGCGCATTGACGGTAACGGAATAGATGCATTGAACGTTCCGGGCAATGTGGCAGTGAAATTCGAACGACAATAAATTAGCAAAATGAAGAAGTTACTGATTATTTTTCTATTGTTTGCAGCAACCGCTTCGGCAAACGTAATCAGACCGGTCGAACCATCCGCCGCCGAGAACAATATGGTGCGGTTGTCACGCATCATAATCGATCCGGAACGGCTGGAAGAGTACAATGCTTATCTGAAAGAGGAGATCGAAGTCTCGATGCGGTTGGAACCGGGCGTATTGGTACTGTATGCCGTAGCGGAGAAAGAACGCCCCAACCACGTGACTATTCTTGAAATCTATGCCGATGAAGCGGCCTATAAGAGTCATATTGCCACACCTCATTTTAAGAAGTACAAAGAAGGTACACTTGATATGGTGCAGATGCTCGAACTGATTGATGCTACGCCACTCATTCCCGGACTGAAGATGAAGTAAATGATAGGCAGTACTATAAATCTGTAATTTTGGTTTTTATATCCGTAATTTGTATTATAAAGAGTTGGATCAGAACAGCTAACTTTGCATTATCAGAGAGTTCTTAAATAATAAACCATGGACGTCACAGTATGAGAAAATTATTTTTTATTTTTGTAACAGTCATCGGATTTCTGCAAATTCCGATGCAATCTATAAATGCACAGAGTATGAAGAAAGAAGAAGTACCTCAGAACATCAGCGCATTTCCGTTGGGAAAGGAAAATACGGGATTCAAGCAATATTTTACAGGAGAATCCTGGCTGGCACCGCTGACCGGTAATAAAGACTTGAATGTACCCATGTCCAACGTTACTTTTGAACCCGGCTGCCGAAATAACTGGCACAGCCATACGGGCGGACAAATCCTCATTGCTGTCGGGGGTGTGGGGTATTATCAGGAACGTGGCAAAGCGGCACGCCGCCTGCTCCCCGGTGATGTGGTTGAAATAGCACCGGACATAGAACATTGGCACGGTGCCGCCCCCGATAGTTGGTTTTCGCATCTGGCTATCGGCTGCAATCCGCAGACCAACAAGAATATTTGGCTGGAACAGGTAGACGACCAGCAGTATGCCGAAGCTACGAAAGATAACGGAGGAACCGGATTAAGCGCCACCGACCCCGAACTGGATGCAATATTCGGCAATTTCACAAAGGAGGTGCAGCAATACGGCAACCTGGATACTAAAACCCGGCTCATGGTAACATTGGCATCCAATATTGCCTCACAGGCACAGACCGAATACCGGATGATGCTTGAAAGCGCTCTCAATGCAGGTATTACTCCGATAGAAATAAAGGAAATCCTTTACCAGGCAGTAGCCTATGCAGGCATGGCTAAAGTGATGGACTTTGTCGGCATCACTAATGAGGCGCTGCTTGCCCACGGTGTACGTCTTCCTTTAGAGGGACAAGCGGTCGTTTCTGCCGAAACCCGTTTCGACAAAGGACTGGCGTTGCAGAAATCCATTTTCGGCGAACGGATCGACCAAATGCATAAAAATGCTCCCGAAAACCAAAAGCATATCCAGCGTTATCTCTCCGCCAACTGCTTCGGAGACTACCAGACACGCGGTGGACTGGACGTGAAGACACGGGAACTACTGACGTTCTCCATCCTTGTTTCCTTGGGAGGCTGTGAATCACAGGTGAAAGGGCACATACAGGGAAATGTCAATGTAGGTAATAATAAAGATACTTTGCTGGCTGTCGTGACGCAGCTTTTGCCTTACATCGGCTATCCACGTACTCTCAACGCTATAGCCTGCCTGAATGAAGTGATTCCGGAAAAATAACAAAGACGTTCATATTCCCGGAAAGCAGGCGGTTAAAATCTGTTTGGGACTTGACAAATGCTTTTTTATGTTGTATATTTGTAGTTCGGGAAAGTATGAAACCAATGAATAATGAATGAAAAAATAGATAAAATATGAGTGTAAAACGAATGATAAATGGTATAATATTAGGACTAATATAACATATTTCTTTAGCTCGTTCTAGAGATCAGAAGGATAAATATAGAGCAAAGGTTGCAAACTTTATGGAGTTTGCAACCTTTTTTGTTGCATAATTTTAATTCATTTCCCATGATTTTTTATTTTTGAGTTTATAATAAACGAAGGGGACGTTTATAATAAACGGTCACAGAATTTATAATAAACGTGATCTATGTTTATGTAGTAACTTGTTCCCTTTTTTCGTATCTTCTTTCCTTGAAGAACAGAAATCCACGTACTTATGGTAATAATAGCTGATGTTATGCTTAAGTAATTTTTCTATGCATATCTCCCGTTTGTCGGGAACTTCGTAGAGCAGGATAATAAAACCGTTGTCGGATAACCGATTCACTGTAAGATTTGTTATCCTTACAAAGGACTCACTTATTAAAGAGAAGAAATTATGGATATCATTGACCGTTTGAAAGGCCTTCGCCGCAATCTTCCTATCGGAATACAGAGTTTTGAAAGACTTCGTCGTGACGGTTATTTATATGTTGATAAAACAGCATTTGTCTACGAACTAGCCTCCACGGGCAATCCGTATTTCCTGAGTCGCCCGCGTCGTTTTGGCAAAAGTTTGTTGCTTTCCACACTGGAAGCGTATTTTTGTGGAAAGAAAGAACTTTTTGAAGGACTAGCCATCGAGCAGTATGAAACTGAATGGAACGAGCATGCTGTACTGCATCTTAATTTCAATTTTAATGCTGAGGATTACTCTGATATTGAAGGACTGAAAAATGGACTTGAATTGTAACTATGTAGTTGGGAGGGCTGATGGATGCCGCATGGTGAAAATAGGCGCGGAGTTCAGCAAGGAAGAACGCAACGTGAGTCGCTGGCTGGTGGAGGAAGGATAAATATGATGTATGTTCCATTTTTAATAATTGCATTGGCCTCGATGAGTATAAATTCCATCAAATAGAGAAAAAAGTGCATAGAATAATGAAATAATATGCAGCTTTCGGACATATTTCTGCATCTAAATAATCATTATATGCATTATAACAAGCAATGGTAAGCGTCTTTCCTTTAAATGAAACCCTGCCTTGGTTTTAAACCAACGGACCGTTGGTCGGTGAGGGAGCGTTCATTTCTTTAAAAGAATGGAGTAAAACCTCTTTTTGAGTGCTACTTTGTGCTGGAAACCTCTTTTTTATGGATAAGTTTAAACTGTTAATATGAAATCCATTTTTCGTATCTACTGTTCTTCGTGAATGAAATTATGACCGGACTGCATCTTATTGCTGCATCATGACCCTTATTGTTTTTCTTTCGATAATTGCTGATGGAAATTGCAGCCGATTTTATTTTTGTACCTCTGCTTTCACTGCATATTCTGTGTTATTAGCTTGTATGATGTTCATTATCTCATCTATAGGTCTATTTTTAATATTCCTAAGAAACAAAATAGATGTTAATTCGCCTCTTGCTCCGTGAACTAATAATTCATATTGTATGTTGTTTAAAGTGAATAACGAAATAAATGATGAACTAAAAAGTTAGGCATGAGCAAATAAAACATTTCTAATGATTTAGCAAATGAAACATTACAATTTAAAACGTATGATTATGAAGAAATCTATTATTCTATTAGCTATGGTATTGGGCGCATTTACAGCAAAAGCCCAATCTGTTGTAGAAGGTACAAAGTTTGCAGATAATTGGTCTGTAGAAGTAAATGCAGGTGCAATCACTCCTCTCACTCACAGCGCTTTCTTTAAGAATGCACGTCCGGCTTTCGGAGTTGGTCTTTCCAAACAGTTGACTCCTGTCTTCGGTTTAGGATTTCAGGGTATGGGGTATATCAATACCACTCCAAGTAAAACAGCTTTTGATGCCTCAGATGTCAGCCTGTTGGGTAAAGTGAATCTGATGAACCTGTTTGCTGGTTACAACGGCACTCCTCGTTTGTTTGAAGTGGAGGCAGTAGCCGGTGCGGGATGGTTACATTATTATGTGAATGGTGATGGCGACCAGAACTCATGGTCAACCCGTTTCGGATTGAATCTGAACTTTAATCTAGGCGAAAGCAAGGCCTGGACATTGGGACTGAAACCTGCCATCGTATATGATATGCAAGGGGACTTTAATCAGGCAAAGAGCCGTTTCAATGCCAATAATGCAGCATTTGAACTGACTGCCGGACTGACTTATCACTTCAAGAGCAGTACAGGAAACCGTTACTTCACCGAAGTAAGAGTTTACAATCAGGGTGAAATCGACGATTTGAATGCTTCTATCAATGCTCTCCGCGGACAAGTGAACAATAAGGACGGCGAACTCAACAGCGCCAACCAAAAAATCAGCGGATTGCAGCAAGAACTGGAAGAATGCCGTACCAAGGTCGTTCCGGTGGAGACTGTAGTGAAAACTGCCCGTGTTCCTGAATCTATCATTACTTTCAGACAGGGTAAATCATCGGTTGATGCTTCACAGTTGCCGAATGTGGAACGCGTAGCTTCTTATCTGAAGAAATATGCTGATGCAAAAGTAGTCATCAAGGGGTATGCTTCTCCGGAAGGTAGTGCTGAAGTCAATGCAAGAATTGCCGCTGCACGTGCGGAAGCCGTAAAGACTATTCTGGTCAATAAATACAAGATCAATGCTTCTCGTATCACTGCCGAAGGTCAGGGCGTAGGTGACATGTTTACCGAACCGGATTGGAATCGTGTAAGTATATGTACGATTGAAGACTAAAAACAAGAGATGTAAATAGAATGGTGAGGGCTGCTCCGTAAAAGGGCAGCCCTTGCTGTATATATTCATTTATGCCCTTCTGTTTGTGAATAAGTAATAGTAATATCTGTCGTCCAGACAGGAGGTGATAGCAGAAAATCGGGCAAAGTCATTGTTTGTCTGTCTAAAGTGACTACTTTTGGCAAACCATACTATTAAGGTATGGCCGAAGATGATGAAAGAGCAGAATATACCCCAAGACAGTTTGATAGCCGGCTATCTTCCGGCAGATTATTGCGATTCTTTTTCAAGGAACGTAGTCAGTGAAAAAGCAATCACTTCCGACGAGTTCTTTGATATGGCTTTTAATCACTCTCCGGGCTGGGTGAATGGGTTGATGAAGTTAAGGAATGCGATAGTCAAACCGTTAGGTCTGGAAGTTGGTATGCGCTTTGCCGATACGATATGTGAGCAGAATGCACAGGAAGTTGTTTTCGGTATGCCCGATAAACACCTGACGTTTCATGCTTCATTATGGTGTGGAGAGAAGGAGCCCGGCGGGCAGACGTTTACAATCACGACCGTTGTAAAGTTCAATAACCGACTGGGCCGGTTGTACTTCTTCTTTATTCGTCCTTTTCATAAAGTCATCATCCGTTCTATGCTGAAAAGGGTAGCAAAACGATTGAAATAAAACAGCTTATGGATATAAATGATATCATAGACTCTATTTACAAGTTGCCGGATGCCTCAAAGGAGGCTTTACTGAGTGATGCTCCCGAAGTAGCCTATCCTAAAGGCTTCCATCTGTTCCGGGCAAATCATAAAAACTCTAAGTTCTATCTGATGAAGAAAGGGATGCTGCATGCCTATACCTATCAGTCGGATAAGAAGGTTACCTTCTGGTTCGGGAAAGAAGGGGATGCAATCTTCCCTCTGCAAACTCTTCATGATAATCGGGCAGGATATGAGAATATTGAACTTTTGGAAGACAGTGTCCTGTATGAACTCAGTGTCGATAAATTGCACAATCTCTATCTGGAAGATATACATATAGCCAACTGGGGACGGAAGTTTTCCGAGAGAGAATGCATCAAATCGGAAAAGTTGTTTATATCAAGGCAATTCAAAACTTCATTGGAGAGGTATCAGGAACTGATATCCGAATATCCCGATATACTTCAACGTGTGCCATTGGGTATTATAGCTTCCTATTTAGGCATCTCACAGGTCAATCTAAGCAGAATCCGTGCGAAGATAAGATGATTTTTTAAACTTTGTAAAATCCCTTTTTTACAAATGTAAAATGAAGGGCGCCGGAAATTCATGACCTTTGCAATCAAAAAAAAGAAGTGTTATGAATTGGATTCTTTTGATTTTGGCAGGATGCCTTGAATTGGTCTTTACTTTCTGTCTGGGAAAAATAAACAGAGTAGTAGGAGCAGAGAAATATATGTGGTCATTCGGACTGCTGATATCCCTGTGTGTCAGTATGCTCCTTCTGATAAGGGTTACCAAAGCATTGCCCGTTGGTACGGCTTATGCTATATGGACCGGTATCGGTGCCGCCGGTACGGTGCTGATCGGTATCTTTTTCTTTAAAGAGCCGGCAAGCTGGGGCAGAATTTTCTTCATCTTCACATTGATTTGCTCCATTGTAGGTCTGAAATTGGTATCACATTGATACCTTATGGTATCATAAAAAAATAATTATCGATTATAATTTGGTAGTTATGAAAACAAAGCCCATATTTGCACCCCAAAAATAGGGACAGGCATAGAAAATCCTCATCGGAGGGTGCTATAATAGATAATTATAGTGCTGGATAAGATGAATGGTGTGAATCATTCAGCTTGTCCGGCACTTTTTTATTTTGTAACAAGTAAGATAAGAGGAGTAAGTATTGAAAAACTATGAAGGAGTTAAATTTGACACAAGGGAGTGTTCCGAAAGTATTACTGCAATTTGCGGTTCCTTTTCTGATTGCCAATGTGCTTCAGGCACTTTATGGCGGGGCCGACCTTTTTGTGGTGGGACAATACGATGATTCTGCAAGTGTGGCGGCTGTAGCCATCGGCAGTCAGGTGATGCAGACAATCACGGGGATTATTCTTGGCATTACGACAGGAACAACCGTTTTGATTGCCATCGCTACCGGAGCAAAGGATGACAAGAAAGTAGCTTTCACCATCGGTTCGTCTGTATGGTTGTTTTCAATAATCGGGGTGCTGCTTACTTTGGTCATGGTGGTTTTTCATGGTCGGATAGCAGAGTTAATGCATACGCCGATAGAGGCGATGGCGGATACGAAAAGTTACATCCTTGTATGTTCGGCCGGGATATTGTTTATAGTAGGATATAACGTCGTATGCGGTATTTTGCGCGGGTTGGGAGACTCCAAGACGCCGCTTTATTTTGTAGCGCTGGCGTGTGTGATTAATATTGTACTCGATTTTATACTGGTAGGATATTTCCATTTGGGAGCCACAGGAGCGGCAGTTGCCACCATAACGGCGCAGGGAGTCAGCTTCATGATCTCTCTTTGGTTCTTATATCGGCACGGATTTCATTTTGAGTTTACCCGGAAAGATATCCGGCTGAACCGGAACCTGGCCAAGAAAGTCATGACATTGGGAGCGCCTATTGCGTTGCAGGATGCGCTGATCAATATCTCGTTTCTGATCATCACCGTTATAGTCAATCAGATGGGAGTGATCGCATCGGCTTCTTTGGGTGTCGTAGAGAAAATTATAGTGTTTGCCATGCTGCCTCCGATGGCAATCTCATCGGCAGTAGCGACGATGACGGCACAGAACTACGGAGCCGGACTTATACAACGGATGAACCGCTGTCTGGCTTCGGGGATAGGAATTGCATTTGTTTTCGGTGTATCGGTTTGTGTGTATTCACAATTCCTGCCGGAAACGCTTACCGCGTTCTTTACCAAAGATGCGGCGGTGGTATCAATGGCGGCGGAGTATCTGCGGGGATATAGTATCGACTGTATCGTTGTAAGTTTTGTGTTCTGTATAAACTCTTACTTCAGCGGACAGGGAAATTCATTGTTCCCGATGATTCACAGTCTGATAGCGACTTTCCTGTTCCGGATTCCGTTGTCGTACTGGTTTAGTCAGATAGACAGTTCTTCCTTGTTTATCATGGGCTTTGCACCACCTCTTTCAACAGTGGTTTCATTGTTGATCTGTATCTGGTATTTAAGATATACCCGGAAGAAAGTTTATTTGAAAGGCACCATGATGCCTGCTATGTCGAATTAGGTGTTTTAAGTGGATATATTAACTAAAATCAATTTGTATGGAAGCTTATTTGAAGAAACTCTGTTTTGAGTATCAGGTTGAAGAAAAGGAAGTGAAAGAGCTGTTGGCTCGCATGGAAAGAGTGTATCTGGATAAAGGAGAAACGATTGCTTCTGCTACAATGCCCGAGCAGAGCTTGTACATTATCGTTTCCGGTATCCTGCATACATTTACTACCCAGCAGGGAGAGGACAAAACCGTCAGATTCCTGTCCGAAGGTGACGCTATATTGTGCTACAATACAAGTAAGCATTCTGTCAAAACACTGACAAGGTGTGTGGCCTATTACATCAGCGAAGATGAGATCGAGGAATTGTGTGCAACGTCCATCACGTTTTCCAATCTGATTCGTCAGATGATGGAATATCAGTTTTACCTTAAAGAGGAAATGAGTGTGAATGCACGTAAACTGACGATCAGGGAAAGATACCTTTCTTTATTATCAGAAATTCCCGATATTCTGTACAGAGTCCCTTTGAAGTACATTACTTATTATTTAGGGGCCGATGTGACAAGTCTGGGATATCTGGCCGGAAGCTGTAAATAAGAAATGTCTCATTCTCTATATTTGAAGATATTCCTTGTTGAATAGTCTATTCTTACCCCGGTGCTTCTCAAAACCGGAAAGTCTTTGGATCATTTGATAAGGAATATTATTTTTGTAATTGAAATGAAAAATCTGATTCCCCGATATACTTTCTATAAGAATAAGTATGGAAGTGAACTTTTGATAGATGTCGTCGAACTGAAATACGTAAAGAAGTTCCTCTCTCAGAGTTCTGTCCACACGCTGACTTACTATGATATCACGTTTGTCACAGAAGGGGAGGGCAAGTTTTCGATAGATAATCAGACTAACGAGGCGGCTTCCCGTGATGTGTTTTTCTCTAAACCGGGAGAGATTCGGAACTGGGATACCCGCCACATAGTCAATGGTTATGCTTTGATCTTTGAAGATGAGTTTTTATCTTCTCTTTTTAAGGATTCTCTCTTTGTGCAGCATCTTTCATTCTTCCAGTCGGGAAAGACATCATCCAAATTACAGTTGCCGGATGAACTTTATATGCGTATCCTTCAGATATTGCACAATATTAAAACGGAGATTGATTCGTACAGACAGAATGATGTGTATGTATTAAGGGCATTACTTTATGAAGTCCTGATGTTGTTGGACCGGGAATATAAGAAAGTGAATATGGAAGAAGAAACTACATCCAAAGAGGTTGGTAATATCCATATTGACAAATTTATGAAGTTGGTTGAGAGCCATCTGAAAGAGCAGCATTCTGTTCAATATTATGCGGATAAACTTTGTATTACCCCGAATTATCTGAATGAGATTGTAACCTCTACAAAAGGGATTAGTGCGAAGCAATATATCCGGAATAAAGTAATGGATGAGGCTAAGAGACTGCTTACTTATACAGATTTCCCTATATCGGATATTGCGTTTGAACTTCATTTCTCAACTGTCTCTTATTTTATCCGTAGCTTCCGGCAATATACTGGAACAACGCCATTACTTTATCGAAGAACGCATAAACCGTAAAAAGTGATATTTCTCCCTTTCTTTCTGTTGCACTGATTGTCTTCTATATCCCTACTTTCGCATCAGATAATAACCAATTAAAATTATTGAACGATGAGAGATGCGGAAAAAACAGTAGGGAACATGATTGATAAGCTGAAAACGGCCTTTATCGGTTCCATAGACAGTGAAGGATTTCCTAATATGAAAGCTATGTTACAACCCCGAAAGAGGGAAGGGATAAAGACGATTTATCTGACTACAAATACTTCGTCAATGCGTGTGGCCCAATATCGTGAGAACAATCATGCCTGTATTTACTTTTGTGATACGCGGTTCTTTAGAGGGGTGATGCTGCGCGGTACTATGGAAGTGCTGACCGATCCTGCCAGTAAAGAGATGATATGGCAGGAAGGGGATACGATGTACTATCCCGAAGGAGTGACGGACCCCGATTATTGTGTTTTAAAATTTACAGCGATTTCCGGAAGGTTTTACAGTAACTTTAAGTCGGAAAGTTTCGCTGTTGAATAGAATCAGTAATAATGGTTGAACAACCCGTAATTTATCTACTGTCAGATGTATGTTTCTTCCTTAATTTTGTACTGTAATAAAATCAATTCAACTATTGATCTTGTTATTGATAAGTATGGAGGTATTGAGTTTAATAATTAAAATAGTGCATTTATGGAAACAGTAAGATTGAACAACGGTGTTGAAATGCCGATTTTAGGCTATGGTGTATATCAGGTAACTCCTGAAGAGTGTGAGCGCTGTGTGCTGGATGCTATTAGTGTCGGTTATCGTTCTATTGATACTGCACAGGCATATTATAATGAAGAAGGAGTGGGTAATGCAGTCAGGAAATGCGGGGTACCACGTGAAGAACTGTTTATCACCACGAAAGTATGGATTTCGAACGGTGGATACGAAAAAGCAAAAGTTTCTATTGACGAATCCTTGCGTAAGCTCCAAAGTGATTATGTTGATTTGCTGCTTATTCATCAGCCTTTCAATGATTACTATGGTACATACCGTGCCATGGAAGAGGCTTACAAGGACGGAAAAGCTCGTGCCATTGGCGTCAGCAATTTCTATCCGGATCGTTTTATCGACCTGGCGGAATTTTGTGAGATTAAACCGGCGGTGAATCAAGTTGAAACACACGTCTTCAACCAGCAAGTGAAACCGCAGGAGATTATGAAGAAATACGGTACGAAGGTCATGTCATGGGGACCATTTGCGGAAGGACGCAATAATTTTTTCTCTAATGAAGTATTGAAAGCAATTGGAGAACGGTATGGAAAATCGGTTGCACAGGTAGCTCTGCGCTTTCTTATTCAGCGTGATATCATCGTTATCCCGAAATCGACTCGCAAGGAACGCATGATAGAAAACTTCGATGTATTTGACTTCACCTTGTCTGCAAAGGATATGGAAGAGATTGCCGGACTCGATAAAAAAGAAAGTCTGTTCTTCTCCCATTATGACCCTGAAATGGTTAACTTTCTGATTAATTTATAATAGAGGGAATATGTAGGCGGAAGATGTTTAGAAAAGAATCGTCAGGAAAGATTAATCTCTTCTGACGATTCGGAATATTGGAACGTAGCGAAAAATGGAACTTTATTATCCCAATGTTCTCCGTATGTTTTGTCTATTTGGGTATGAGGCTATTTTTATATCTAATGTTAGTTATCCGGTAATTGTTAAACTTAACCTTGCTTTTATTACTCCGGACAGAATCCGTTTTTATAAAACAGATAACTTTTTTCTATTGCTTCGGCTGTATCAGCTTCTAATGCATATAGTATTTCCCTGCAAAATTCCAGTTGTCCGGTTCCGTTAGCGGTTATGATCTTTCCATCTCTTACAGCTTGCTGATCAACGTAGTTCGAATCACCTGTATATCTCTCTCCGACATGTTGTTTCAGATAATCGATTGTATTACTCGTATGCTTTACGTTATTGAGAAATCCATGCATAGCAAGGAAAACGGAAGCATTGCATATTCCGCCAACTACTTTCTTATCTTTGATAGCTTTTTCTACCAGCGGGACTATTAATTCAGCTTCTGGTGAAAACCAGCTCATGCCGCCAATTAATATCAGACCTGCATAATCTTCCGGCATATCTTTCAAATCATAATCAGGCAATACTCTGAATCCCCCTATTGAAGAGACAGGCTCTTTGGTTATAGACAAGGTTTTCACTTTATAAGGAACAGGACTTCCGGGCATAACACCCTGATTCAGGCAGGCAGCTATAAATGCGCCTTCCCAGTCGGCGAACTCATTTAATAATACAAAAATTACTTCTTTCATATATCATTCTATTTTCTTTATGTATGCAAAGGTGCTATTTAAAATTGAATAACCCAGATGATGCAGTGAATTATTATCTTTTTTATATATGACTTTATAGGTCTGATGTCCGATGGCGGGTAACAGAATGTTTAAGATATCCGTCAGTCTTAGTCGTAGACTGTAGCTGTTAGCGATCTTGGTTTCGTGTAATGCATAAAAAAAAAGTCTTTGATTATCAATGTAATCAAAGACTTTTTTACTTTCTTAAGAAGCGGTGCGTACGGTACTTTAACCTATGATTTTTCAAAATATCACAAAGTTGTAACTATTTACTAATAAACAGCTTATTACGATTAGTGTATATCGTAAAATATCACTCAAAATCCTTTGCTATCTCAATAATTGGGTGTATATTTGGGTGCTAATTTAATTACACCCGAATATGAATATCAAGAGAAACATCATCTTTTCTTTGGAAAGCCGGAAGAAGAACGGCGTACCAATCGTAGAGAATGTGCCTATCCGTATGCGTGTGATATTTGCCAGCCAGCGCATCGAGTTTACAACGGGCTACCGCATCGATGCAGCCAAATGGGACACCGACAAACAGCGTGTAAAGCCGGGCTGCACCAACAAGCTGAAGCAGAGCGCATCCGAAATCAACACCGACCTGCTGCGCTACTATACGGAAATACAGAACATCTTCAAGGAGTTCGAGGTTCAGGGAACCATGCCTACCACCGCACAAGTGAAGGAGGCTTTCAACAGCCTGCACAGCGAAAAGAGGGAGGAGGAACAGCAGAAGCCCTTGACGTTCGCACCTATGGAGGTGTTCGGGGAGTTCATCAAGGAATGTGGGACACAGAACGGCTGGTCTGACGCCACTTATGAGAAGTTCGCCGCAGTGAGAAAACACCTTGAGAAGTTCGACAAGGAACTGACCTTCGAGGCACTGGACGAACCCAAGCTGACAAGCTACGTGAATTTCCTCAAGGACGTGGAAGGCTTGCGCAACACGTCCACCATGAAGCAGATAGCCTACCTGAAATGGTTCCTGCGGTGGTGCACCAAGAAAGGGTACTGCATGAACAATGCCTACGAGAACTTCAACCCGAAGCTGAAAAGCGTCCAAAAGAAGGTGATATTCCTCACATGGGAAGAACTGAACAAACTGAAAGATTACAAGATACCCCCGACCAAGCAATATCTCGAACGGGTAAGGGACGTCTTTCTGTTCTGCTGTTTCAGCGGGCTGCGCTATTCTGACGTGTACAACCTCAAACGGAGCGACATTCGGGACGGGTATATAGAAATCACCACCGTAAAGACTGCTGACCGCCTTGTCATCGAACTGAACAACCACAGCAGGGCGATACTTGACAAATACAAGGACGTGGAGTTTGAAGGACACAAGGCGCTCCCAGTCATCAGCAACCAAAAGATGAACAACTACCTGAAAGAACTGGGGGAACTTGCGGAAATCAACGAGCCAGTAAGCGAAACCTACTATAAAGGCAGCGAGCGTATAGACACCATTACACCCAAATACGCGCTGCTGGGCACCCATGCCGGAAGACGGACATTCATCTGCAACGCGCTTGCGCTCGGCATTCCCGCACAAGTGGTGATGAAATGGACGGGGCACAGCGACTACAAGGCGATGAAGCCCTACATAGACATAGCCGATGACGTGAAGGCGAACGCAATGAGCAAATTCAACCAGCTGTAGCCACAATAATATCATGGAAGAAAGAATAACGTCAATGATACCCCGTTACGGAAAACTCAACAAGATGTACACCGGAATAATGTCCGGCGGCAGTTTCTCTTTTGAAAAGCAGCAGTTCATTTCCGATTTTTACAGAGAGTACGGGGACACGCAGACCTTTGAAACCGCACTTATCAGCCTCATGCTTGAAGCGGACACCGCGCACTTCTCCGTATTGCTGAACAGCCTGAAACGTGAGATTGAAAGCAACATCTCGACTTACAACACCTGCAAGGAGTTTTTCGACCGTCTCGATACCGGATATGTCTGCCGACAGCATGAAGAGCGCTTCGACTGGAGCATCGACAGACAGATGAAAGTCACAAACGGATATTACCGGGAACTCATGGAAGCGAACGGCTCTTTGGAGGCGGTAGGTTTCAGGGAACACGACCGTCAGGAAGAAGAACTGCTGGAAAGAAGGTACGAACGGTGCAAACGGGAATACGACAAGGAGAAAACCAAGCTGGATGAACTGTACAGGCAGAAGGAGCAGGCAAGACGGGAAGCCCTGCAATGCCTGCAAAACCGTTGCGGGGATATTTGCAGGCTGGGCGGCTCACTATTGGCAATCCTTGAAAAATACCTGACCGACCAAAAGAAAAAGGAAGGGGAAGAAAAGGAAATGTCCGCATCCGGTACCACCCCGGCAAGCCCGCCCGCCTATTTCCCCATGCGGCTGCTGTCAGCCATTTATGAGAAATGCAACGGTGAACAGTTCGAAGCCGTTTCCGAACTGGACTTCTACGCCAGCATGAACCTGCAACCATGCGAAGGCAGACTGAAAACAAGACCGAGGGAGAAGGCGCGCGTATGCTATCTCATTTTCCTTATGGGTGAAACGCTGCCCAAGCCGGACAGAGAGAAATGGAAAGAGGACATCATGAACCTGCTGGGAATAGACGATACATACTACAAGTCAAAATACAAAGAGCCCGTTTCCGATTTCCCCAGTGACAGCAACCGGGAATTTGCCAAGGAAATGCGGTCAATATTCCGATAGTCGATGAATATGTCCCGACATTCCACGATACCACCACTTTTACCACTCAAAATAATTTCCACCACTCTTTATTACTTACTGATATTTAATAAGATAGCGTGATATTCAAATCACGCTATCCACATCCTTACCACCCGTACCCGGAAGTAACTTTGCACTGTTCGAACGAGGTAAAAAGCCCATGCGCAGGGCTTGCAGTACAAACGTTAATTTCATTCTGATATGGAAATTAGAGACCTTTTATCAAAGCCCGTATGGCAGATGACGGGCGAAGAGTTCATATTCTTGAACCGGCACGCCTTGCAGGGAAGCGGAACGAAGCCAGCCCAATCGGCAGCCGACAAGGAAAAGAAGTATGTGTACGGGATAGGCGGCATAGCCCGGCTGTTCGGGTGCAGCATACCCACAGCAAACCGCATCAAGAAAAGCGGGAGGATAAACAGAGCCATTACGCAGATAGGACGCAAAATCATCGTCGATGCGGACATGGCGCTGGAACTGGCAGGACGCAAAAGCGGGGGACGCGGATAGGGAGGTGTAGTATGGACAACAAGGAAAGAAACATCACCCCCGAAGAGGCGGTAATCCTATGGCATGCCTCGCGGCTTGACCTCTCGAAAAACCACGAGCAGGCGCCCGAAATCCTGAAAGTGCAGGGCTCCGTCATCGGCACACTGGGAAATTTCAGCGCGTCAATCGGAAAAGCCAAAAGCAAGAAGACGTTCAACGTCTCCGCAATCGTGGCGGCTGCGCTGAAAAACGGGACGGTACTGAACTATACGGCGGAACTGCCCGAAAACAAACGGAAAATACTCTATGTAGACACCGAGCAGAGCACCTACCACTGTGAGATAGTGGCAAGGCGCAGCCTTCGCATGGCGGGGCTGCCGACCGACAGCAACCATGAGAACCTCGAGTTCCTCGTCCTGCGGAAGTACACGCCCGAAGAGCGCATAGCAATCGTGAGGGAGGCAATCTACCGTACCGAGAATGTTGGGCTGGTAGTCATCGACGGAATACGGGACATGGTGTATGACATCAACAGTTCCAGCGAGTCCACGAAGGTAATCTCCCTGCTGATGACATGGACGGGTGAAAGGAATATCCACATTCACACCATACTGCACCAGAACAAGGGGGACGAGCATGCAAGGGGGCACATCGGAACCGAACTCAGCAACAAGGCGGAAACGGTGCTGCAAGTAGAAAAGGACGAGAAGACCCCCGGTGTAAGCACAGTCAAAACCGCACATATCAGGGCAGTGGACTTCGAGCCATTTGCTTTCCGCATCAACGGGGAGGCATTGCCCGAACTGCTGGAGGACTACCAGTTCAAGGACAAGGACGAGACAAAAGGGAATAGAGGGAAGTTCGACCCGTATAGGGACATCACCGAACAGCAGCACCGCATTGCACTGGAAGCTGCATTCACCCTGAAAGACGAATACGGTTACAAGGAACTTGAAGGGGCTTTGCGGGAAGCATACGCCTCTGTCGGTGTCAGACTCAGTGACCACAGACTGCGTGACCTCATCACCGTATTGAAAAACAAGCGGATGATAGTGCAGGAGAACGGAAGGAAATACACCTTCAAGCCGGACTTCCACTATTAGCGGCGCAGGCTGGAAACCGCTTCACTTCAACCGGGGTATATATATATGGTGAAGTGAAGTGGAATATTCCGGAATATGGTAAAAACCGCTTCACTTCATTCCCGTACCTATATATACGGAAGTGAAGCGGATATATACAGACCGTACCGCAAACATGTACGGGCGAAAAGAAAAAACAATATCCACTTAAACAGAAATCTACATGAATACGAATGAAGCGAAGCGGATACGCATAGAGGAATACCTGCACACTCTTGGCTACAACCCGGTAAGACGGCAGGGAGACAGCCTATGGTACAAGTCACCGTTCAGGGACGAGCAGGAACCGTCCTTCAAGGTGAACATGGAACGCAACCTATGGTACGATTTTGATGCGCCCATATAGGCTACACAATAAATATCTCTATGGCAAGAGATTAGGTTAGAGTTCAACAGACCTATCCTCAACGACTTAGCTGGAGGAGAAATCCAAAGGTGACAAAAGCATGTCGGTAAAGTCATTAGTCAGCTAAATACCAAGCTGCGACTGCATGGCGAGAGGAAAAGACAGACACAAGGATGAAGCCTGATTGGTTGAACGATAGTTCTGCTGCACACGTACCAGCCCCGACGAAAGGTATTTGATTCACGTCGGGCTGAAGCACCCCATGTAAACCGAAATTACAATGGAGCAGGAGCTGGCTTCAGAGCAACCACAATAAGTGGAATAGGAACGTAAGTCGCATCCGACAGTCTGCCGAGCCAAACAGTTATTGTGAAAGCGAATGGGGATTCCCTAAATCAGAATGCCGTAAGGCTATGGGCATAGGACCCTGAATATCTGACATGGGAACGGAGCTTCCGTAGTAGTCCGAGCAAGGGAAAGCCTTGTACATGGCGAAGGGAAGCAGTTAGATAACTTAATACAAATAATGGAAAATGTGTGAGACATTATGAGAAGTCCTGAGCAAGTATTAAAAGCTTTAAACAAGCATGGTAAAGTTTCGGATTACAAGTTCGAAAGGCTGTACCGTATCTTATTCAATGAGGAGATGTTTCATGTTGCTTACCAGCGTATTTACGCCAAACCAGGCAATATGACACCCGGTACGGATGGGAAAACCATCAATCGGATGAGTCTTCAAAGAATAAACAAAGTCATTGCATCTTTGAGAGATGAGTCTTACAAGCCTAATCCGGCAAAAAGGATATACATACCCAAGAAAAACGGTAAGAAAAGACCGCTTGGAATTCCTTCCTTTGAGGACAAACTTGTACAGGAGGTGGTGCGCATGATTCTTGAAGCCGTCTATGAAGAGGTGTTTGCAAACACCTCACATGGATTCAGACCAAACAGAAGCTGCCATACCGCATTGACCCATATCCAAAAGACATTTACAGGTACAAAATGGTTTGTGGAAGGAGACATTAAAGGATTCTTCGACAACATAGACCACAATGTATTGATTGCAACTTTGCGGAAACGGATTGCCGATGATAGATTTCTAAGGCTTATCCGCAAGTTGTTGAATGCGGGATATATTGAAGACTGGAAGTTTCATAATACAAACAAGGGAACTCCACAAGGCGGTAATATCAGTCCTATACTGGCAAACATTTATCTTGATAATTTTGACAAGTATATGGAAGAATACGCCCTACGCTTCAATAAGGGAAAAGAAAGACACATCACCAAAGAATACAAGCAACTTAGCGATAAGATGCAACGCATCCTTAAAAGCATCAAGAACATACAGGATGCAGATGTCAGATTACAGCTTAGGGATGAGTATGAGAAACTGAGACGTGAAAGGCAAAAGATTGAGAGCAGAGACAGTATGGATGAAACATACAGAAGGCTTCGATACGTAAGATACGCAGATGATTTCCTCATTGGTGTTATCGGAAGCAAGGCAGAGTGCGTTAAAATCAAGTCGGACATTACCAAGTATATGGAAGAAAACCTCAAGCTGGAACTGTCACAGGAAAAGACATTGATAACAAACGCACAAAAGCCCGCGAAATTTCTTGGCTTCGATGTTTCAGTCCGTAAGTCTGATGCTATCAAGCGGGACAAGAACAATGTGCCAGCCCGTTATTACAACGGTAAGATAGTCCTAAAGGTCGCCATAGAAACGGTGCGGAACAAACTGGAAGAATACAGCGCCATCAGATACAAGGTAGAAAATGGCCGACAAGTTTGGTTTGCAAAGTTCAGAGGCAATCTTATGAAGAAGAAAATCGAGGACATAGTGGCGGCATATAACTCTGAAATCAGAGGGTTCTACAACTACTACTGCATTGCCAACAACGTGGCATACGCGCTCTCAAAGTTTGGATACATCATGGAGTACAGTATGTACCATACCATTGCAGGAAAAACCAATAGCACTGTAAGCAAAGTCATTGACAAATATAAGGTTGGGAATGACATTATAGTGCCATATCAGGATGCAAAAGGTAAATTACGGTACAGGAAATTCTATAATGAGGGATTCAAACGTAAACCACCAATGTACTATACGGAGGTAAACGACTTATCCTACACAATCGCAATTCCACAGCCGACACTTACTGAGCGATTGGATGCGAGAACATGTGAATTATGTGGAAAAGTCGGACCTGTAGTCATGCGTCATGTCAGAAAGCTAAATCAGCTTAAAGGAAAAACTGAATGCGACAGGCTGATGCTTGAAAAGCATAGGAAGACATTGGTTGTCTGTGAAAAGTGTTATGCCAAAATACACAGCCATGCTAAATAAAGTCATGTTATCAACGGAGAGCCGTATGCGTGGAGACATGCAAGTACGGTTTGGGGGCAGGTACGGGAAAACCTACTGCCGAAAGGCAGTAAGGCGTTCTGTACCGAGCCTACGCGCGGGCAGGGGCGGGAACATCATCGCACTGGCGCGGGAACTATACGCATCCGACAGCCTGCCCTACCTCTTGGAACGGATAGCGGAGCAGGCACCCAGCGTGCGCCCAGTCTCCTTCTCTTTGGGCGGGCAACCACTCTCAAAACCGAGCTTCCAGCAGTTGGAGGCGGTACCGCTTTCTTCCCCCGCCCTATTGTCCTATCTGCGGCAGAGGGGGATAAATACGGAACTGGCAAAAAGAGAATGCAGGGAGGTGCGCTATCTGACTGGCGGCAAACCCTACTTTGCCGTTGGTTTTCTCAACCGTTCGGGAGGCTACGAGATACGCAACAAGCTGTTCAAGGGATGCATAGCACCGAAGGACATCACCCACATACGGCAGGAACAGCCGAAGGAGACCTGCTACCTCTTCGAGGGCTTCATGGACTACCTCTCCTTCCTCACCCTGCGGCTGGAAAGATGTCCTGACCGTCCCGACCTTGACGGGCAGGACTACATCGTGCTGAACTCGACTTCCAACCTCTCCAAAGCAATCCAACCATTGGGCGGTTACGGGCGCATCCACTGTTTCCTCGACAACGACAAGGCGGGAATGGAAGCTGTTCAGGAACTGCGGGAGGAATACGGGCTGCGCGTCCGGGACGCGTCGCACATATACGGAAGCTACAACGACCTGAACGACTTCCTGCGGGGTAAACAGAACGGACAATCCGAACGGAGGCGTGAGAAGCCGGAACCGGAGAAAAACCAACAGAAGGCAGAGCAACCGAAAAAGAAAAACAAAGGTATCAGGATGTAACCGTACAGCCACCGGAAGGCTTTGAAAAAAGCCATAGCTCATTAGGGCTTTTTCTTCACGCAATGCATGCATCGCTAAAAAAGCCCCAATGAGCAAAAGGGACGCCGCCCCTTTTGAAACCCCGAAACCATGCGGCATGGAAGCAAGGCAGGGGAAGTATTAACCGAAAAAATGTATTACAGTTATGGGATATGCAGTTTTGCATTTGGAAAAGGCAAAGGGTGCGGACGGCGCAATGTCCACACACATAGAGCGCACCGTCCATCCGAAGAACGCAGACAGAAAGCGCACGTACCTGAACCGGGAACTGGTGCAGTTTCCCGAAGGGGTGAGGAACCGCACGCAAGCGATAGCGCACCGGATAGAGACGGCGGGCATCAAACGCAAGGTGGGCACCAATCAGGTGAAGGCAATCCGGGTGCTGCTCACCGGAAGCAACAAGGACATGAAGCAAATGGAAGCGGACGGGAGGCTTGACGGCTGGTGCAACGACAACCTGAAATGGCTCCGGGAAACATACGGGGAGCGGAACCTCGTATCGGCAGTCCTGCACATGGACGAGAAGACACCTCACATACACGCCACTATCGTACCGATAGTGACCGGGGAGCGCAGGAAAGCCAGAAAGGAAGAACAGAACGGGAAAAAGAAATACCGCAAGAAGAACACGCAGGATGTACGGCTGTGTGCTGATGACGTCATGGTAAGGCACAGGCTGAAACACTATCAGGATACCTATGCACAAGCCATGAGCAAATACGGCTTGCAAAGAGGAATAGACGGTTCACTGGCAAAACACATCTCCACCATGCAATACTACAAGGAACTGGTAGAGCAACAGGACAGCCTGCAGGAGAACATAGAAACCCTGCTGGGGCTGGAAGAGGAAGCACAGAAGAAGTTAAAGCAGGTCAAGGGGGAAATCAACACGCAGAAGATGAAGAGCGCAGCGGTGAACGCCACCACAGCCATAGCGGACGGGGTGAGTTCTCTTTTGGGCGGCAGCAAGGTCAAGAGGCTGGAAGCGGAGAATGAGGGTTTGAAGCAGGATATAGCCAATCTGCAAAGACAAGTACAAGCCGAACAGAGGGAGCAAACAAAAATGGAGAACCGCCACAACAGCGAGATAAACAAGATAGACCGAAGTTACCAGCAGAAAATTGCAGGGTACGACAATAGACTGAAACAGATAGACACCTATTTCCCTATCGTAACGGAACTGCTGCCCATAGCCGAACAATGCCGGGAAGTGGGGTTCACCGAGGAACTGACAAGGCGAATCGTCAGCCTGCAGCCCGTAGGGTTCAAAGGCAGGCTCTATTCGAAAGAACACAAGGAGAGGTTCAGGACGGAGCACTCAACGGCAACCGTAGAGAGAAACCCGCAGGAGAATGGGAAATTCAGGCTGTGTATTGACAGAATGCCGATACTTGAATGGTTCAGAATGAAGTTTCAGGAACTCAAAGAAAAACTGAGTGTAAGCAACACCTCAAAAGAAGAGAATAAACCGAAAAGAGGATTGAGATTGTAAAACGTAATAAAAAATAAGAGGCTTTGGTTTCATTTATTCGGCTGTTTTTCATATTTTTGTATTGGATTGAGTATGCTCTTTCCAAGACATATTAGAATTTTTAGAAGCGTTATGCTTATCTTGTAGATGAAAACGTAGGAAATTTTCAAAGAGTACAAGGATAGCATAGTGGTTCTCACGCTATAGGCGTGGGCTGCTATATCCATATCTGTACTCAAGGTATTTTCCTACGACCTTCATCTAAGACGTGGCATGCAGACCCACGCTTCTTATTGTATAACTATGCTTAGTGGGGTCTCAGGCAGCTATATGAAACCAACAACATGACTTTACAAGATGAGTTTTCTTTATTTGACCCTCAAAAAATGAGAGCTTCAGTCTTACCTGATAAGCCCGGTAATTATATCATAGTATTACGTAGTACGTCCTCATTGCCCATAAAAGTGCAAATTTCCACCACTCCTATACTAACCTCTTTTGATTACAAAAAAGAGAAATATAATGTCGTGTATGTAGGCAAAAGCAGTAAAAGTCTGCGTATTCGTGACTACAAACAACATTTCACTGGCACTGCCGGAAATTCCACAATTCGCAAATCATTAGGATGTTTATTGGGATTCAAACTGATTCCAAGAGACATAAACTCTCCCCAAAACGGAAAAACTACATTTGGTGAATTTGACGAGCGTACACTGACCGAATGGATGAAAGACAACCTGCTACTTTTTTATTATGCAAATAATGATTATGCAAATGTTGAAAAAGAATTGATTCGCATATATAATCCCCCGCTTAACTTGCAAGGAAATTTCAATAAAACTAATCTTGATTTCCGCAAGGAGCTTTCTGCGCTTCGTTCATGCACTTCGGCGAAACAAGCCCCAATACCAAATAACCAATTAAAACTAAATACTTATCCACAACAAATGCAATGCAGCAATTGCGGTATAAATCTAACAATAGATGAAGGGTTAAAAAATGAGGAGTACATTAAATGCCTTTCTTGTGGTTGTATTATTCAAAATCCCATCTACATACAAAATAAAAAAAATAAAGAACGCCGACAATGGAAAACAGTATTGATTTTTCTTGCTGTGCTTATAACTTTCAATATTTATTTGGAATACAGTACCTCTTCAAAGGATAACAATAGAATCGAAAACTACGGAAGCAACAAAGGACCATCTCAAACAAAAGCTATGGCAGGAGTAAGGGTTTATCTTAAACGGCATTATCTTAAAGACCCTGACAGTTATGAAGGAATAAGTTGGGAAGCCTTTGGTACATATAATAAAGACAATAATACTTATTTTGCTCTTCATAAATATAGGGCTAAAAACAGTTATGGCGGTTACGTGGTGGAAGAGAAACTTTTTGTATTGGATTCTGACGGGAATGTTATAAAAGTTGTAGATGACATGAATGAAGTCATTAATGGTTATTGATATAAACAATGAAGTTATGAAGGAGCAAAATGCTGAAAGACTTTCTGAATATGAGAAAGCCCAAATAGAGTTTGCAAAAGGTAAAGCGGAGTTTCTACAAGGATGTGGCGGTTGCCTGATGATCCCAATCATCATTATCATTCTACTTTGTATAGTAATTTTAATAGGTCTAATCGCTTCTCCTTTTATGGATTAATCAAAAAAATTAATTCTAACTTAAATAATATAGCATTATGAAAAAAATTATTACTTCTATTTTCATTTTGATGTTTTATCTTGGTTGTTCACTATCACAGAAGGATGTACTATTTGCAAATGCTTCCGATGAACAAATCATAGAATGGGGTAAACAGTACGTAGTTCATTCCATTGAGGATAGTTTAAAGGAAGGAGAAAGTTACAAAATAATGGAATGGATTTTGGCAGAAAAAAGGACAAGTATTCCCGTTGATGTATGGCAAATGGATAATACATATAAAAAAGATTCAATATCTGGATGTGTCAAGCTATTAGATACACGAGGTATTTGATGAACTCACATTTATAGGAAACGGTGATAGCGCATTTGTCGCTTTCGCTGTTGCATATACAATAGATGAAAAGAATGGGAATAGTTCATTCTTAGAAAAAGTTTTTACCCTCGATAAAAACGGTAAAGTGTTGGATTGTAGCGATTACCTTAGCCCTTCTCAAAAGAGAAAACAAATAGAAGAAAATTTTAACAGAGCTTTGGAACAAATGGGTCCTATTCTGATTCAGACGGTAAAGGAAGGTGCAGCTATGGCTGGTAAAGATACAAGCAATGTAACAAGTATAACGATTAATGGAAAGACATATTCCGAATAATTTATAATATTACGTATTATGAAAACAAATGAACGTATTTTAAAAATCAACAGTGTTTTGCAAGATTATTTTATAAAACATCCTCAAAGCGGAATGGTTCTTGCAAAAGAGTTTATGCCTCTTTTCATAAAGAATGGCATTTTCAATAAAGATTATAGGGAAGGTTTGCCCATTCGAAAAGTTCTGAGAGCTTTGGATACTGAAAATTCATTGGACAAAATCCCCTATGTTCATGCCGAAAGGAAATCTAAAATAACCAATTGGTATTTTCGTCCTTTGTGTTTATTAATTTGGACGATTTCGGCTATATTTATAAGTTGCTCTTCTAACAAAGATAGTATAAATGATAACTATAATACATCTTTTCCCGAAGTAAGTCATATTGCTTTTCAAACAGATAAAGATGGCAAGTGGGGATTAATAGGAATAGACGGTAAAGTCTTGTTTCAGAACGAATTTGATTCTAAAATGGAGCTGTCTTATGCGGTAAATGGTGTGTTCAGGGTTTGGGATAATGATATGAATCGTTTTTTATATTACTCTGCAACCAATGAACCGGAGTTGATTGGAACTCCCAAAGGCTATAGGTGGGGAGGAATATGCAGTGAAGGCGTAATTCCGGTTGTTTCATTAGGCGAACGTATTCATTATATTACAGAAACTGGGGAAACTGCTTTTTATTTATTACCATATGAGGGAAAAGAGTTTCTTATGGTGTCTTCTTTTTTCACCGAAAAACGTGCTTGGTTTCAATTAGAAAATGGCAAATGCGGTTATATTGATCCGCAAGGGAATGTTGTAGTTGAGCCTATTTATGACAATGCTTTCCCATTTCATGAAGGAAAAGCTATTGTGTATGATAAGGAAAATGACAAATGGTTTGCTATAAATGTAAATGGAAAAGTGTTGTTTGAAGTGAAATCTAATGGACAACACCAATATTCACCTGCTCTGTATAATGACGGATATTGTCTGATAGAAAATTTTTTACTTGATAAAAAAGGTAAAGAAATACAGAATTTTCCATCGGATATTTGTTACATTTCCCCTTTCATTAATGGTTCAGCCCTATATCAAGACGCAAATACTGGATTTTGGGGACAAATCAATATGCAAGGCAAAAACATTATAAAACCTAAATATCCTTATGCGCTGGGATTTTCTGGCGATTGGATGTTTGTTGGAGATACTATTACTCAACAAATGGATAAAAAAGGCAATCATTATATGAATGTATATGCCATTGATTCTAATGGTAAAGTTCAGACAGAAATAAAAAACATTTCTTGTTTTCATCCATTATCTAAATCAGTTATAGTAGCAAAAAACAGTAAGTATTATTTTGCAGACAAAAACGGAAACCCTATAAATAATAATTTATATCATAAACTTTCAGTACCTTCACATACTGGTGCTCCCAGTCCTTCATATTTATGGACTTTTCTAATTGGACCCCGTTCTCACGCTGATTATAACGTTTGGGAAGTCAGAACTGATTATATAGATAAAGAGAAAACTGTTAATTCAATTCTTGAAAAACTTACATTGGAAGGTGTAGGAAAAATCAAAATGGGACAAACCTTTTCGCAGCTCGCTGATTTGTTTAAGTTGTACAATGACAACAATTATCTAAATATCAGAAATTACGATGATTGGTTGTTCTTGAATACAAAAGATTATGGGATAAATTACATATATGCTACTTATGCAGTATGTGGTATAATCAACTGGGCTGTACGAGTTATAAGAATGAAAATTAATACTAATGATGTACCAGTTGATGACATTTCCGAATTAATAGCGAGAGAAATACCATTATATTTGACGCAAACTTTGGGTATGACGAGAGATAAATATGATGAAGATGAGGGTTGCTATCTCTATCACTCAGAAAAGTATGCTTATAAAGTCATTCATTACGAAGGGGAAACAGAGTTGCTTTTGGTTTCTACACAAGATTAATATCAAGCTGTTTTTCCTCATAAATCCTCATATTATAAAATATTGTGAGGATTTTATTTTAAATAAAAAAACACTCAGCTTTACTATTATAGGGTGTAAATCTGGGTGTTAACTTTACAAAATACTGATAATCAATATTTATTGCGGTGCGTACGGGACTCGAACCCGTGACCCCATGCGTGACAGGCATGTATTCTAACCAACTGAACTAACGCACCAAATATTAAAGACTAATTCATTTTATTTCTCTTTGCTTCTTACTTAAAAGAAGCGGTCCGGACGGGACTCGAACCCGCGACCCCATGCGTGACAGGCATGTATTCTAACCAACTGAACTACCGAACCAGAATTTCATTTTGTTAATCTGCATCTCTCTCGATTGCGGGTGCAAAGGTAGTTGTTTTTTGTAAATCTGCAAATGTTTTGATGAAACTTTTTTCCAATAAAAAGCAAGAAAAAAGCTTAGTGTCTCATTTTGAGTACTTTTATAATGAAAAAAAATATTAGTTTTTTCTTCAGTCAGGATGGTGACACTATCCGGTCGTCATAGTGACACTATCACGATGGGATAGTGTCATTATCCGGAGGCGATAGTGTCACTATCCTGAAGTTTGTCATCTTCTTCTTTGGAAATAGTCTTGGATATCTTTCTATCTGTAAGAAATCACCGTTTTTATATCAACTTTCTGCTTGAATAATTCGTAGTTTTGCAATAAATCGTTATTTTTGCGCACTAAAATTAGATAGGTGGAAGAATTTCCGCCCGGAATAGTAAATTAGTAAAAAGAATGATGACTACAGCCAAACTGTTATTGCACTGTCCCGACAAACCGGGAATCCTCGCGGAAGTGACAGACTTTATTACGGTAAACAAAGGAAATATTATCTATCTGGATCAGTATGTAGACCATGTGGAGAACATCTTCTTCATGCGTATAGAATGGGAATTGAAAGATTTTCTGGTTCCGCAGGAAAAGATTGAAGATTATTTCAGAACGCTATATGGGCAGAAGTATGAAATGGATTTCCGTCTTTATTTCTCGGATGTGAAACCGCGTATGGCTATATTCGTTTCTAAAATGTCTCATTGCCTGTTCGATATGTTGGCTCGCTACACGGCAGGAGAGTGGAACGTGGAGATACCTCTTATTATAAGCAACCATCCGGACTTGCAGCACGTGGCAGAGCGTTTCGGTATTCCTTTCTATTTGTTCCCCATCACCAAGGAGACCAAAGAAGAACAGGAACGCAAAGAAATGGAATTGCTTGCCAAACATAAAATTACATTCATCGTGTTGGCACGTTATATGCAAGTGATTTCCGAACAGATGATCAATGCGTATCCAAATAAGATTATCAATATCCATCATTCCTTCCTACCGGCATTTGTGGGGGCGAAACCTTATCATGCCGCATTCCAGCGTGGAGTGAAAATTATCGGTGCGACCAGCCATTATGTGACGACTGAGCTGGATGCAGGCCCGATCATCGAGCAGGATGTAGTGCGCATTACACATAAGGATTCTATAGAAGATCTTGTAAATAAAGGAAAGGACCTGGAAAAGATTGTTCTTTCGCGTGCGGTACAAAAGCATATCGAACGTAAGATTTTGGCTTATAAAAATAAAACAGTAATATTTAGCTGATGAAAGTAGCAGTTGTAAAATACAATGCCGGAAATATCCGTTCTGTGGACTATGCTCTGAAGCGGTTGGGGGTAGAAGCGGTGATTACTGCCGATAAAGAAATACTTCAATCTGCCGATAAAGTGATTTTCCCCGGAGTGGGAGAGGCGGGAACTACCATGAATCACCTGAAAGCAACAGGGCTCGACGAACTGATCAAGAATCTGCGTCAGCCTGTGTTCGGAATTTGCCTCGGTATGCAGTTGATGTGCCGACACTCCGAAGAAGGTGAGGTGGACTGCCTGAATATCTTTGATGTAGACGTGAAGCGTTTTGTTCCGCAGAAGCATGAAGATAAAGTGCCGCATATGGGCTGGAATACGATTGGTAAGACAAACAGCAAATTGTTCGAAGGATTCACCGAAGAAGAGTTTGTCTACTTTGTACACAGTTTCTATGTGCCGGTTTGTGACTTCACTGCTGCCGAAACCGATTATATCCATCCGTTCAGCGCGGCATTGCATAAAGATAACTTTTATGCCACCCAGTTCCATCCGGAGAAAAGCGGGAAGACAGGTGAAAGGATTCTGAGGAACTTTCTGGATATCTAATAAACGTTGCAACAGTTTATAATAAACTCCACCATAGTTTATAATAAACTCGGTCATCGTTTATAATAAACTATTTCCGGCTTTTCGGAGAAGAAGAAAAGGACAGGCATAAGAAGATGGAGTGAACAGCTAAAATAGTAAATCGTAAATGATCAAATTGTATATAAACAGATGATAGAAATTATTCCAGCCATTGATATTATTGACGGGAAATGTGTACGCCTTTCTCAGGGAGATTACGATAGTAAGAAGGTCTATAACGAAAATCCGGTGGAAGTAGCCAAGGAGTTCGAAGCGAACGGGGTTCGCAGGCTTCATGTGGTAGATCTGGACGGAGCCGCTTCTCACCACGTAGTCAACCATCGGGTATTGGAGCAGATTGCTATGCGTACCTCTTTAATAGTGGATTTCGGCGGTGGAGTAAAGAGTGACGAAGATTTGAAAATAGCTTTCGAAAGCGGTGCTCAGATGGTGACAGGCGGAAGCGTTGCCGTGAAAGATCCGGAGCTGTTCTGTCATTGGCTGGAAGTATATGGCAGTGAGAAAATAATCCTCGGAGCAGACGTCAAGGAACATAAGATTGCCGTAAACGGCTGGAAAGACGAAAGCGCCTGCGAGCTTTTCCCATTTCTCGAAGACTATATAAATAAAGGTATTCAGAAAGTCATTTGCACTGATATTAGTTGTGATGGAATGCTGAAAGGTCCTTCTATCGATTTGTATAAAGAAATGCTGGAGAAGTTTCCGAATCTCTATCTGATGGCTAGTGGCGGAGTGAGCAACGTGGATGACATTATCGCCTTGAATGAAGCCGGAGTTCCCGGAGTCATCTTCGGTAAAGCATTGTACGAAGGGCATATAACATTGAAAGATTTGCGTATATTTTTATAATTAGGAGTGCTAAAATGAAATGGAGCGCCCTGTTATAATGAAAAAATAAAGAAGCAGGTTCTCGGATTAGTAGAATCTAAATTGTCAAATAGTAAATAAGATAGAATTGTGTTAGCAAAAAGAATCATACCCTGTCTGGATATAAAAGACGGACAGACCGTAAAAGGAACGAACTTTGTCAATTTGCGCCAGGCCGGTGATCCGGTAGAACTGGGGCGGGCTTACAGCGAACAAGGAGCAGATGAACTTGTTTTTTTGGATATTACTGCAAGTCACGAAGGACGTAAGACTTTCACGGAACTGGTAAAGCGGATTGCTGCCAATATCAATATCCCGTTTACCGTGGGCGGTGGCATCAATGAATTGAGCGATGTAGATCGCTTGCTGAATGCCGGAGCGGATAAGATCTCAATCAATTCTTCCGCCATTCGCAACCCTCAGCTGATTGATGATATAGCCAAGAACTTCGGCTCTCAGGTTTGCGTTCTGGCGGTAGATGCCAAGCAAACAGAAAACGGCTGGAAGTGTTATCTGAACGGCGGGCGTATCGAAACCGATAAAGAATTGCTGGCATGGACTAAAGAGGCTCAGGAGCGTGGAGCAGGCGAAATCCTGTTTACGAGCATGAACCATGATGGGGTGAAGACCGGTTATGCGAACGAGGCGCTTGCTTCCTTGGCCGATCAACTCTCTATTCCCGTGATCGCTTCGGGCGGGGCAGGGCTGAAAGAACACTTCCGTGATGCTTTTTTAGTAGGAAAAGCAGATGCGGCGTTGGCTGCCAGCGTTTTTCATTTCGGAGAAATTAAAATTCCCGAATTAAAATCGTATCTTTGCGGCGAAGGAATAACCATCAGAGGGTGAGGCGGCATGGGCTCACACAAACGGTATAGTAAATTGAAATAGTAATTAGAACTTAATATAAGATGGAATTGGATTTCGATAAGATGAACGGACTTGTTCCGGCTATCATACAGGACAACGAGACACGCAAAGTCTTGATGCTGGGCTTTATGAATAAGGAAGCCTATGATAAAACGGTGGAAACCGGAAAAGTAACTTTCTTCAGCCGTACCAAAAATCGTCTTTGGACGAAAGGAGAAGAAAGCGGCAACTTCCTTCATGTGGTATCTATCAAAGCGGATTGTGACAACGATACCCTGTTGATCCAGGCAGATCCGGCAGGTCCTGTTTGTCATACAGGCACAGATACTTGCTGGGGTGAGAAAAACGAAGAACCGGTTATGTTCCTGAAAGCATTGCAGGATTTCATTGACAAACGTCACGAAGAAATGCCCCAAGGTTCTTACACCACCAGCCTGTTCGAATCCGGAATCAACAAGATCGCTCAGAAAGTAGGTGAGGAAGCTGTCGAAACAGTGATCGAAGCTACGAATGGAACAAACGAACGTCTGATCTATGAAGGAGCCGACCTGATTTATCACATGATTGTATTATTAACTTCAAAAGGCTATCGGATCGAAGACCTTGCACGCGAATTGCAGGAAAGACATAGCAGTACATGGAAGAAGCATTAATTCAATATAAAAACGTAGAAATCCATCAACAGGAACTCTGTGTACTGAGCGATGTCAATCTGGAATTGCACAAAGGAGAGTTCGTCTATCTGATCGGGAAGGTAGGTTCGGGGAAAACGAGCCTGCTCAAAACCTTTTACGGCGAACTGGACGTAATCGACGGCGAAGCGGAAGTGCTGGGCTATAATATGCGTTCAATCAAACGCAAGCATATCCCTCAGTTGAGAAGAAAGCTGGGAATTGTGTTTCAGGACTTTCAGCTGCTGACGGACCGTACCGTTTACAACAATCTGGAATTTGTGCTTCGTGCCACTGGCTGGAAGAACAAACGGGAAATTCAGGAAAGAATAGAGGAAGTGCTCGACCTCGTGGGAATGTCCAACAAGGGCTATAAACTCCCCAACGAACTTTCCGGCGGCGAACAGCAACGCATCGTTATCGCACGTGCCGTGCTCAATTCTCCGGCTATTATCCTGGCAGACGAGCCGACCGGAAATCTGGATGTGGAAACAGGCAAGTCCATCGTTGAATTGTTGCACAACATCTGCGAATCCGGTTCGTCGGTAGTGATGACAACGCACAATCTGCAATTGCTGAAAGAATATCCCGGCAGTGTATACCGCTGTTCCGAACATCGTATAACGGATGTGACAGACGAATACATGCCCAGACAGAGAACAATAGAAATAGATTTAAATATAGATAACTAAAACAGTAACGAAAATGAAAGTTTTAAAGTTTGGAGGAACTTCCGTGGGTTCTGCTCAGCGGATGAAGGAAGTAGCCAAATTGATTACCGATGGTGAACAGAAGATTGTTGTCCTTTCTGCAATGTCAGGAACAACAAATACATTGGTGGAAATTTCGGACTATCTGTATAAGAAGAATCCGGAGGGTGCCAACGAGATTATCAATAAGCTGGAATCAAAATATAAACAGCACGTTGATGAGCTTTTTGCAACTCAGGAATATAAACAGAAAGGTCTGGAAGTCATCAAGTCTCACTTCGACTACATCCGCTCCTATACTAAAGACCTTTTCACTTTGTTCGAAGAGAAAGTGGTTTTGGCACAGGGAGAGCTTATTTCTACGGCTATGGTCAACTTCTACCTGCAGGAATGCGGTGTGAAGTCCGTATTGCTTCCGGCTTTGGAATTCATGCGTACTGACAAGAACGCGGAACCGGACCCTGTATATATTAAGGAGAAACTGCAGACACAACTGGAACTGTATCCGGATATGGAGATTTACATCACACAAGGTTTCATCTGCCGCAATGCTTACGGTGAGATAGACAACCTGCAGCGTGGTGGCAGCGATTACACCGCATCCTTGATCGGTGCTGCCGTAAAGGCTTCCGAAATCCAGATATGGACGGACATCGACGGTATGCACAATAACGACCCGCGCATTGTGGACAAGACAGCGCCGGTTCGTCAGCTGCATTTCGAAGAAGCAGCCGAGCTGGCTTACTTCGGTGCAAAAATCCTGCACCCGACTTGCATCCAGCCTGCTAAATATGCCAATATACCTGTACGTCTGCTGAATACAATGGACCCGGATGCTCCCGGAACACTAATTTCTAATGACACGGAGAAAGGTAAGATTAAAGCCGTAGCTGCCAAAAACAATATTACAGCTATCAAGATCAAATCAAGCCGTATGTTGCTTGCTCATGGTTTCCTGCGTAAAGTATTCGAGATCTTTGAAAGCTATCAGACTTCTATTGACATGATCTGTACTTCAGAGGTCGGTGTATCTGTTACAATAGACAACACCAAGCATCTGAACGAGATTCTGGACGACCTGAAAAAATACGGTACTGTCACTGTTGACAAGGATATGTGTATTATCTGTGTAGTAGGTGATCTGGAATGGGAGAATGTCGGTTTCGAAGCTAAAGCGCTTGATGCGATGCGGGATATACCTGTGCGAATGATTTCCTTCGGAGGAAGTAACTACAACATTTCCTTCCTTATCCGGGATTGCGATAAGAAGACGGCGTTGCAGTCGCTGAGCGATATGCTTTTCAACAACAAATAATTCCACAAATAATACGAGCGCTTTTATTGATACTGATAAAAGCGCTCTTTTTAACTAACTAAACAAGTTTCTTGAATTATGAAAGGAATATTTCCAATCGATAAATTCCGTACTTTGCAGACACCTTTCTATTATTATGATACGAAAGTGCTGCGTGATACATTGTCGGCTATTAACCAAGAGGTTGCCAAATATCCTAGCTATTCCGTACATTATGCCGTGAAGGCGAATGCCAATCCGAAAGTACTTACCATTATCCGTGAAAGCGGAATGGGAGCAGACTGCGTGAGTGGCGGAGAAATCCGTGCCGCTGTCCGTGCCGGATTCCCTGCCAATAAAATCGTTTTTGCCGGAGTCGGGAAAGCGGATTGGGAGATCAACCTCGGACTGGAATATGGCATCTTCTGTTTCAATGTAGAGTCTATCCCCGAACTGGAAGTCATCAACGAACTGGCTGCCGCTCAAAATAAGATCGCTAATGTCGCTTTCCGTATCAATCCGGATGTCGGGGCGCATACGCACGCCAATATCACCACCGGTCTGGCTGAAAACAAATTCGGTATCAGTATGCAGGACATGGACAGGGTGATCGATGTGGCTTTGGAAATGAAGAATGTAAAATTCATCGGTCTGCACTTCCATATCGGTTCACAGATATTGGATATGGGCGATTTCATCGCTCTTTGTAACCGGGTGAATGAATTGCAGGACAAGCTCGAAGCCCGCCGTATTCTGGTAGAGCATATCAATGTCGGTGGTGGTCTGGGCATTGACTACGGTCATCCGAACCGCCAGTCCGTTCCGGACTTCAAAAGCTACTTTGCTACCTATGCCGGACAGCTGAAACTGCGTCCTTATCAGACATTGCACTTCGAACTGGGACGTGCGGTGGTAGGACAGTGCGGCTCTCTGATATCGAAAGTGCTGTATGTAAAGCAGGGAACGAAGAAGAAATTTGCCATCCTCGATGCAGGTATGACAGACCTGATTCGTCCGGCTTTGTATCAGGCTTACCACAAGATGGAAAACATTACTTCGGAAGAACCTGTAGAGGCTTATGACGTAGTAGGTCCGATCTGTGAATCATCAGACGTTTTCGGTAAAGCGATTGACCTGAACAAAGTGAAGCGGGGGGACCTGATTGCACTTCGTTCCGCAGGTGCCTACGGTGAGATTATGGCATCCGGATACAACTGTCGTGAACTGCCGAAAGGATACACTTCGGACGAGCTGGTGTAAATAAAATGTGAATGTAGTTTAAAAATGCAGGGAGCTTGGAACAATTTTAACTGAAATCTTGTTATTTTTGTAATGAGTTCAAAAGAAAACTACATTAACAACTTAATAAAAATATACGATTATGATTTCAGAAAAATTACAGAAAGCAATCAATGAGCAGATCACTGCTGAAATGTGGTCTTCTAACCTGTATCTGGCAATGTCTTTCTACTTTGAGAAAGAAGGTTTCAGTGGCTTTGCACATTGGATGAAGAAACAATCTCAGGAAGAAATGGGACATGCTTATGCAATGGCCGATTACATCATCAAACGTGGCGGAACTGCTATAGTTGACAAGATTGATGTGGTTCCCAATGGCTGGGGTACTCCGCTGGAAGTGTTTGAACACGTTTACAAACACGAATGCCATGTATCTGCATTGGTAGACAAGCTGGTAGATGTGGCTGCTGCTGAAAAAGATAAAGCTACTCAGGATTTCTTGTGGGGATTTGTCCGCGAACAGGTAGAAGAAGAAGCTACTGCACAGGGAATTGTGGATAAAATCAAGAAAGCTGGTGATACCGGTATTTTCTTTGTTGATTCACAACTGGGACAACGCTGATAATGATCTGAAAAATAGAAAATTATATAAGAGAAGCTGTTTGGGTTTATATTCAGACAGCTTCTTTTTTTATCTTACTTATCAACTTCCCTGCCGGGCTATTTCTTTATCTTTCCTTTTTCCATAGCTCCCAGATAAATCTCCAGCGAGCGGGTAGAAATCTGTATTTCGCGGAAGGATACACCCAAAGAAGCGATTAACAGTATCAATGCCAGTCCGAATACATAAACCGATAACAACTGCAGTCCGATGTAAATAAGAAACATACTGACTACACAGAAAAAGAGGCTTGCTATCCCCAGTCCCTGCATCGTGCGTGTCAGATTCAACCGTTTCCTCAAATTCTCGATTTGTGCTACCGTGATATCCGTAGGATTTTCCATATAGCGGTCCCGCAACTGTCGCACCAGCTGCGCATACGATAAAAAACGATTGGTATAAGCCAGCAAAATCAGCGAAACAGCCGAAAAAAGCAAAGCAGGAGTAGTGAGCGTAAGTTCTTCCATCTTGAAAAATAGGTAATAGGTAATAAATAATAGGTAATAAGTAATAGGTAATAAGTAATAGGTAATAAGTAATAGGTCATGCGGGTAAAGCTACCGGCAGCTACGATTATTACCTATTACCTATTACTTATTACTTATTTCAAGGTTCCCAGTTCTTTGCCAACCTTAATAAAAGCAGCGATACATTTGTCGAGGTGTGCTTTCTCGTGTCCGGCAGAGATTTGTACACGGATACGTGCCTGTTCTTTCGGAACGACCGGATAATAGAATCCCGTCACATAAATGCCTTCTTCCTGCATGCGTGCGGCATAAATCTGAGAGAGTTTGGCATCATACAACATAACGGCGCAGATGGCACTTTGTGTCGGTTTGATGTCAAATCCGGCAGCTGTCATTTGGTCACGGAAATAGTTTACATTCTCTACCAGCTTGTCATGCAGCGCATTGCTTTCTTTCAGCATCTTGAATACTTCGAGACTTGCACCGATGATACCCGGAGCCAACGAGTTGGAGAACAGATAAGGACGGCTGCGCTGACGCAGTAAGTCGATGATCTCCTTGCGGCCGGTGGTAAATCCTCCCAATGCGCCTCCGAAAGCCTTGCCCAGTGTTCCCGTATAGATGTCTACGCGTCCGTAAGTCTTGTACAGTTCGCTGACGCCGTGGCCCGTAGCGCCAACCACACCTGCAGAGTGCGATTCGTCCACCATTACGAGTGCATCATATTTCTCGGCCAGGTCACAGATCTGATCCATAGGTGCTACATTTCCGTCCATAGAGAATACACCGTCGGTAACAACGATACGGAAACGTTGTGCCTGAGCTTCTTGCAAGCATCTTTCCAGATCCTTCATATCCGCGTTGGCATAGCGATAGCGTTTCGCTTTGCAAAGACGTACGCCGTCGATGATAGAAGCATGGTTCAGAGAGTCCGAGATGATGGCGTCTTCTTCGCTGAAAAGCGGTTCGAACACACCTCCGTTGGCGTCGAAACAGGCTGCATACAGAATGGTGTCTTCTGTCTGGAAATAATCAGAGATAGCAGCTTCCAGTTCCTTATGTATATCTTGCGTTCCGCAGATGAAGCGGACAGATGACATACCAAATCCACGGCGCTCCATCATTTCTTGAGAAGCTTTAATCAGACGGGGGTGATTGGACAGTCCCAGATAGTTGTTGGCGCAGAAATTCAGCACTTCTTTTCCTTTTACAGTGATGGCAGCTTGCTGCGTACTTTCGATCAGTCGTTCTTCTTTGTAAAGTCCGGCTTCCTTAATTTCAGCCAGTGTCTGGCTGAGGTGTTCTTTCATTTTACCGTACATAATGTTTGAGTGATTAAGTTAATGGTGCAAAGGACACGATTTTTCTTGGAATAAACAATATCTTTTTGATTTAAATCTGAAAAAAAAGTGCTTACTTTGCGCACTATTTAGCTTAACACTTTTATTTAAAAGGAAAAATGAAACACATTTTGATTATTGGAGCCACCGGACAAATAGGATCCGAGTTGACGATGGAGTTACGCAGGCGTTATGGAAACACAAACGTAGTAGCAGGTTACATCCAGGGTGCAGAGCCCAAAGGAGAGTTAAAAGAGTCGGGACCGTCGGCAGTTGTCGATGTAACGAATGGTGAAATGATTGAATCGGTGGTGAAGGAATACCACATTGATACCATATATAATTTGGCTGCACTGCTATCGGTGGTGGCTGAGTCCAAGCCGAAGCTAGCCTGGAAAATTGGTATTGACGGACTGTGGAATGTTTTGGAAGTGGCGCGTGAGCAGGGATGTGCGGTATTTACCCCCAGTTCTATCGGATCGTTCGGTGCAAGCACGCCTCATACACAGACACCACAGGATACTATCCAGCGTCCCCGTACTATGTATGGAGTCACCAAGGTAACGACAGAGTTGCTGAGTGACTACTATTTTAACAAATACGGTGTTGACACACGTGCTGTCCGTTTCCCGGGCATCATTTCGAACGTGACCCCTCCGGGAGGAGGAACCACCGATTATGCTGTCGATATTTATTATTCGGCAGTAAGAGGAGAAAAATTTGTGTGCCCTATCAAAGAAGGCACTTTAATGGATATGATGTATATGCCGGACGCGCTGAACGCAGCAATCATGCTGATGGAAGCAGACCCGACCAAGCTGATACACCGCAACGCTTTCAATATCGCCTCTATGAGTTTCGACCCTGAGACGATTTTCCATGCCATCAAGAAGCATGTGCCCGCGTTCGAGATGATCTATGATGTAGATCCTTTGAAGCAGCGCATAGCCGACAGCTGGCCCGATAGTCTGGATGACACTTGCGCCCGCGAGGAGTGGGGGTGGAAGCCGGCTTACGATCTGGAAAGCATGACGGTGGATATGCTTGAAAAGCTAAGAGAGAAACTGAAAAAATGAAAAAACTAATTGCGGGGGTTCTGGTGCTCACTATCCTTGGTTCCTGTGGAAACAAGAAAACGAACATCGACCCCTTTGCATCTATCACTCAAGAGGTGGATTCTATCCGGCACAAAGCCGATTCGATCCATCAGGAGGAATTGCCGGAAGGGCCCAAACCGACAGAAGCGGACGAATCTTTCGACGATTTTATCTATAATTTTGCTTCCGATGATGCCTTGCAGCGTCAGCGTGTCAAGTTTCCGTTGCCCTATTACAAGGGAGATGAGAAAACCAATATCGAAGAACGCAACTGGAAGCATGATGACTTATTTACCAAACAGCATTATTATACGCTCCTGTTTGATAAAGAAGAAGACATGGATTTGGTGGGGGACACCTCACTGACCTCCGTTCAGGTGGAATGGATATTCGTGAAAACCCGAATGGTGAAAAAGTATTATTTTGAGCGTATCAAAGGGGCATGGATACTGGAGGCTATCAATCTGCGCCCTGTTGAGCGGAATGAAAATGAAGACTTTGTGGAGTTTTTCAGTCATTTTGCTGCCGACAGCCTTTTTCAAAGCCGGCGTGTGCAGGAGCCTCTGGCTTTTGTCACCTCAGATCCGGACGATGACTTCTCTATTCTGGAGACTTCTCTTGATTTGAACCAGTGGTTTGCTTTCAAGCCGGCATTGCCTACAGACCGCCTTTCGAATATCAATTACGGACAGCGGAATGATGATAACTCGCCGACAAAGATTCTCGCCTTGAAAGGAATCGGAAACGGCTTCTCTAATATTCTATATTTCAGGCGGAAAGCAGGCGAATGGCAACTGTATAAGTTTGAAGATACCAGTATTTAGCAACGAAAAAACGGAAGATATGTATTCTCTTTTATCACACAATACGTTCGGCATTGATGTCTATGCCGAACGGTTTCAGGAATATGCTTCGGTAGAAGAACTGAAGACATTGATAGCTCAAGGTGCCCTTACGACACCTTTTTTGCATATAGGCGGCGGAAGCAACCTGCTTTTTGTCAAAGACTATGAAGGGCTGGTCTTACATTCCCGCATCGAAGGGATCGAGGTGACGGAAGAGGACGAACGGAGTGTAGCCGTACGGGTAGGAGCAGGCGTGGTCTGGGATGACTTTGTAGGCTATTGCGTAGAGCATGGCTGGTATGGAACGGAAAATCTCTCCCTTATTCCCGGTGAAGTGGGAGCGAGTGCCGTGCAGAATATCGGTGCCTATGGCGTGGAAGTGAAAGACCTGATCACCTCTGTCGAAACAGTGAACATTCACGGTGAGGAGCGTGTTTATGCTGTAGATGAATGTGGCTATGCCTATCGCGACAGCATTTTCAAACGCCCGGAGAATAAATCCGTATTTGTGACCTATGTCTGCTTCCGGCTCAGTAAGGAAGAACGGTATACATTAGATTACGGCACCATCCGTCAGGAGCTCGAAAAATATCCCGAACTGACCTTGCCGATCCTCCGGAAAGTGATTATCGATATCCGTGAAAGCAAATTGCCCGACCCGAAAGTGATGGGAAATGCCGGCAGTTTCTTTATGAATCCCATCGTTCCGCGCGAAAAACTGGAAGCCTTGCAGCAGGAATTTCCCCGAATCCCCTTCTACGAACTGAATGACGGACGAGTGAAGATTCCGGCAGGATGGATGATTGATCAGTGCGGCTGGAAAGGAAAAGCATTAGGTCCGGCGGCAGTGCATGACAAACAGGCCTTGGTGCTCGTCAATCGGGGCGGAGCGAAAGGCAGCGACGTCCTTGCGCTTTCGGATGCGGTGCGGGCTTCTGTTCGTGCGAAATTCGGCATAGACATTCATCCGGAAGTAAATTTGGTTGGAAAATGAAAGTAAGAATACTTGGAAGCGGAACATCGACGGGAGTTCCTCAGATTGGATGTACCTGTCCGGTCTGCACTTCTGCCGATCCGAAAGATAATCGTCTGCGTGCGTCTGCGATCGTTGAGACGGAAGATGCGCGGATACTTATAGACTGCGGGCCCGATTTTCGGGCGCAGGTGTTACACCTTCCTTTTGAGAAGATAGACGGTGTGCTCATTACGCACGAACATTATGATCACGTGGGCGGATTGGATGATTTGCGTCCGTTCTGCCGTTTCGGGGCGGTTCCTATCTATGCCGAAGAATATGTGGCACGCGCATTGCGTTTGCGGATGCCTTATTGTTTTGTCGATCACCGTTATCCCGGTGTACCTGATATTCCCTTGCAGGAAATCGAGATCGGACACGCCTTTTCCATCCACCATACGGAAGTGGTGCCCTTGCGGGTGATGCACGGTCGGCTGCCGATTCTGGGTTACCGTATCGGCAGGCTGGGGTATATCACGGATATGCTCACCATGCCCGAAGAATCGTATGAACAATTGGAAGGGATAGATGTTCTGATAATGAATGCGCTTCGTATCGCTCCTCATCCCACCCACCAGAATCTGGAGGAGGCATTGAAGGCGGCAGAACGTATTCGGGCAAAGGAGACATACTTCATCCACATGAGTCATGATATGGGGCTGCACAAGAAGGTAGAGAAGGAGCTTCCTGAAAATATTCACCTTACATATGACGGAATGGAAATCATTTTCTGATTATTGGTGATTTTTTTAGCAAAAGTTTTGTTTTCTTTGTAGAAATTATTATTTTTGCCCCTAGCCGATAAACAGCAAATATTATGAAACTTCGTACGATAGTGAAAATAGCGATCACTTCTTCTGTTGTACTTTTGTGCTCAGGTTTTGCGTTGTACTCTTTTTTTAGGTTGTCGGCTGCCGAAGATCAGAAAGATTTTGATCTCTATACCTTGGTTCCGTCCTCTGTTTCAGCAGTGTTTGCGACGGAAGATGTAGCCGAATTTGTAATGGAAGTGGATGAGCTGACCTGTAGTCGGGATCACCAGTATCTTTATGTTTCCAAACTCTTTTCTTATCTGAAACAATATCTTTATTCTCTTCTCGAAGATGCTCCTCACGGTCTGAGCAGGCAAATGAATCAGATGCTGATCAGTTTCCATGAGCCGGACAATGATCGTAATCAGGTGCTTTACTGCCGGTTGGGGAATGGAGACCGTGCGCTGATCGACCGTTTTGTGCAGAAATATGTTTCGTCGGGCTATCCTCCGAAAACATTCGATTATAAGGGTGAAGATATCATTATCTATCCGATGGCGGACGGTGATTTTCTCGCCTGCTATCTGACGGAAGACTTTCTGGTGCTCAGTTGTCAGAAAAAGCTGATAGAGGAGGTGATAGATATCCGCAAAACCGGCAAGTCGCTGGCTGCCGACTCTGCTTTTAAAGAAGTGCGGGCGCCGAAGAAAAGTCCGACTGTTGCTACCGTCTACACTCGTCTGGCAGGAATGATGGGATGGACGGAGTTTGATATGAAGCTGAAGGATGATTTCATTTATTTCTCCGGAGTCAGCCATTATGTAGATACTTGTTTTAACTTTATAAATGTAATCCGCCAGCAGGAATCTGTCAAAGGATTTCCGGGCGAAACACTGCCCTCCACTGCATTTTATTTCAGTAAACAGGGCATTACGGACTGGGCATCCCTGCTTTCCTATGGCGATACGCAGGAATATGCAACGGCAGGCAGAACGAGTGAAGTGCTGAATCGGGATCGGGAATTGTCACGTTATCTGGCAGAGAATACGGGGCAGGATTTGGTGGCTTGTCTTTTCCAGCGGGAAGACTCTCTGATGGGGCCTGCGGCTGTTTTAAGTCTCTCGGTGATGGATGTGGCTGAGGCGGAAAGGATGTTGCGCTCTTTGGTAAATACGGCTCCGGCAGAGGAAGGAACAGACCGAAATTCACGTATAACTTTTTGTTATACCCCTGCTAAAGCGTATCCTGTGTACAGGTTGCCTCAAACAACGTTGTTTACGCAACTAACCAGTTTTGTAGAGCCGTCCTTGCATGTTTTCGCTACATTTTATGGCGGACGTTTGCTGCTTGCTCCCGATGAAGATAGTTTGTCACGATATATCCGCCAGCTGGATAATGACGAAGTGCTTGACGGCGCTTTGGCTTATCGGGCGGGGACGGACGGATTATCCGATTCGTATCATTTCATGATGATGGCGGACTTTGGACACGTGCTCGAACAGTCCGGACATCAGGTTCATTACGTGCCGGAATTCTTTCTCCGCAACTCCGAATTTTTCCGTAATTTCATTCTTTTTGCGCAGTTTACTTGTGCGGACGGGATGGTCTATCCCAACATTGTTTTGAAGTATAAATCCGAATAGAATTCGAAGAAAAAAACTGGCGAAAAATAGAGGGGAAAAATAGCGCTTAATTTGCGAAACTAAAAGCTCTGAAACGCCTTCTGGCAGGGCGCGAAAACCGAATGGAAACCAGTAGAGTAGAGAAGAGTATATAATTCTATTCTAAAGAAATAGAATTAATAAGAAAAAAGATAGAGGATTTTGCCGCCGCTGATTCACTTTTTATTCCATTCCGTAAGATGCCTTTGAGAGAATTCATGAAGGGGTGTCAAAAGAACTAAAGTGGGGGGCTAAAAAGTCGATTCTATCTCGAATGGGGGTGACTAAAAAGTCGATTCTATCTCTATTCTCCTCCTTCGGGAAGGAGGAGTGGTCGCAGACCGAGGTGGTAGGAAAAATAATGTTTGTTCCTATTTCTTTGTAAATGATAGGATTATGTATTCACCTACCACCTCCCCTTACGCGTACTCCTCCTTCCCGAAGGAGGAGAGTTTAGTTACTATTGACTTTTGGCGCATCTTCATGGGGCCTTTTCGTCTCGCTGTCCAATCTCCTTCGCCTCGCTGCTCAATCCCTTTCGCCTCGCTGCTCAGTCCTTTTCGCCTCGCTGCTGAATCTGCATTGGCCCCGAGGTGAATTCACTTCAGCTCGGTGTCTGGTTACTGCAGGGGACAGTCATAAAAAAAACTCCCGGCAGAAATAGTTCCATCGGGAGTTTTTTATGCAGATTGTTTTTAATTCTTAGAACGGCAGGTCGTCTTTTGCGTCACCCATCGTGAAATCCGGGGTAGCAGACGGAGCCGGGGGAGGAACGGGGGCACCCGGAGCCATAGGAGCACCTGCGCCTACACGTTCAACTTTCCATGCACGGATACTGTTGAACCAACGGTCGTTCCATTGACGGGCGTCAACGTCGAATGATACGGTCAGTTCTTCACCCATCTGAATGTTGAACTGTTCGATTTTGTCGGCGCCAAATACGTCGAAACACATTTTGCGCGGATATTGGTCATGGTTTTCGATTACGAACTCTTGTGATTTCCACTCGTTGCCGCTAGTCTTTGAAACTCCACCTCTCGGAGGGAGGATAGCGATGATTTTTCCTGTAAATTCCATTGCGATAATTTTAAATTCTGCGGCGAAGTTACAATTTTTTAGGAATATCCCTCACACAATGCTTGTTTTTTCTTTCGTTTTCTTGGGCAGCACGAATCTTTTTTCGTAACTTTGTGCGATATATAATTCAAAACTTAAATACTCGAAAATATATGAAATTTATCGTTTCAAGTACTGCTCTTTCCAGCCATTTACAGGCTATCAGTCGTGTAATTAACTCAAAGAATGCGCTGCCTATTCTCGATTGTTTTCTCTTCGAATTGGAAGACGGAACATTGTCTGTGACTGTTTCTGACAGTGAAACGACCATGGTGACAACCGTTGAGGTAAATGAAAGCGATACAAACGGGCGTTTTGCCGTAGTAGCGAAAACATTGCTTGATGCACTGAAAGAAATTCCGGAACAACCGTTGACATTCTACGTCAACACGGACAATTATGAAATCACCGTGCAGTATCAGAACGGAAAATATAGTCTGATGGGACAGAATGCTGACGAATTTCCGCAGTCGGCTGTGTTGGGCGAAAATGCAGTCCGCGTGGAGATGGAAGCAGGTGTACTGCTGGGTGGCATCAACCGTTCGGTATTCGCAACTGCCGATGACGAGCTCCGTCCGGTAATGAACGGTATATATTTCGATATTACAACAGAAGACATCACGATGGTGGCATCGGACGGTCATAAGCTGGTACGTTGCAAAACGCTGGCTGCCAAAGGAAACGAACGTGCCGCGTTCATCCTTCCGAAGAAGCCCGCTACATTGCTGAAAAACCTGCTTCCGAAAGAACAGGGAACAGTAACCATCGAATTTGACGAACGCAACGCTGTGTTTATGCTGGAAAGCTACCGCATGGTCTGCCGCCTGATCGAAGGACGCTATCCGAACTACAACTCGGTAATTCCGCAGAACAACCCTCATAAAGTGACTGTAGACCGTCAGCAACTGATCGGAGCTTTGCGCCGTGTGTCTATCTTTTCTTCACAGGCAAGCAGTTTGATCAAGCTGCGTATGCAGGAAAATCAGATTGTGATTTCCGCACAGGACATCGATTTCTCCACTTCTGCCGAAGAAACACAAGTTTGCCAATATTCGGGTGCCGCTATGAGCATCGGATTCAAGTCTACTTTCCTCATCGATATCCTGAACAATATTTCGGCCGATGAAGTGGTAATCGAGCTTGCCGACCCGTCGCGTGCCGGAGTCATTGTGCCGGTAGAACAGGAAGAAAATGAAGACTTGCTGATGCTGCTGATGCCGATGATGCTGAACGATTAATTAATTATTTAATGGATAATTGAGAATGGATAATGGATAATGAGCTGCGCTGTCAGTGGTCAGGAATTATCCATTTTTTATGTTTCCTATCCATTTTCAATTCTCCATTATCCATTATCCATTAAAGAAAGAAATGAAATTAAATTTGAAAAACCCGATTGTGTTCTTCGATCTGGAGACAACGGGAACCAATATCAACACAGACCGGATCGTTGAAATTTGCTATCTGAAAGTATATCCTAACGGGAATGAGGAAACGAAAACAATGCGTATCAATCCCGAAATGCATATTCCTGAAGCCTCTTCTGCCGTACATGGCATTTATGACGCCGATGTAGCGGACTGCCCGACTTTCAAGGAGGTGGCAAAGAATGTGGCCCGTGACATTGAAGGCTGCGATTTGGCAGGATTCAACTCTAACCGCTTCGATATTCCGGTATTGGCAGAGGAATTTCTTCGTGCCGGTGTAGATATCGATATGACGAAGCGTAAGTTTGTCGATGTACAGGTGATTTTCCACAAAATGGAGCAACGTACCCTTTCGGCTGCCTATAAGTTCTATTGCGAAAAGAGTCTGGAAGACGCCCATACGGCCGAGGCCGATACACGTGCCACTTATGAGGTGCTGAAAGCACAGCTCGACCGCTATCCGGATCTTCAGAACGACATCGCCTTCTTGGCAGAATATTCAAGTTTCACTAAGAATGTGGACTTTGCCGGACGGATGGTGTATGACGACAATGGTGTGGAAGTATTTAATTTCGGAAAATATAAAGGAATGTCTGTAGCCGAGGTGCTGAAGAAAGACCCCGGATACTACAGCTGGATTTTAAACAGTGATTTCACGTTGAATACCAAGGCGGTGCTGACTAAGATCCGTCTGCGTGAAATGAGTAATTTGATTACAAAATAATGCTAAAAGGAAAAAAGATAATTCTTGGAATAACCGGTAGCATCGCTGCTTATAAAGCTTGTTACATTATCCGTGGGCTGATAAAGCAGGGAGCGGAAGTGCAGGTGGTCATTACTCCGGCGGGAAAAGAATTTATTACTCCCATCACTCTTTCGGCTTTGACCAGTAAGCCGGTCATCAGCGAGTTCTTTGCCCAACGGGATGGTACGTGGAATAGCCATGTGGACTTGGGTCTGTGGGCGGATGCCATGCTGATCGCACCCGCTACCGCCTCCACCATCGGAAAGATGGCGAACGGGATAGCAGATAATATGCTGATAACCACTTATCTTTCGGCCAAAGCTCCGGTATTCATTGCACCGGCTATGGACCTCGATATGTATGCACATCCTTCTACACAGAAGAATCTGGATATATTGCGTTCCTATGGCAATCGCATCATTGAACCCGCAACGGGTGAACTTGCCAGCCATCTGGTCGGCAAAGGGCGTATGGAAGAACCGGAAAATATTATCCGTGTGCTGGACGAGTTTTTCTCTGCGAGTACCGAACTTCAGGGAAGGAAAATTATGATAACTGCCGGACCGACTTACGAAAAGATCGATCCGGTCCGTTTTATCGGCAATTATTCTTCCGGTAAGATGGGATTTGCTTTGGCGGAAGAATGTGCCCGTCGTGGGGCAGAGGTGACGTTGATCGCCGGACCGGTGCAACTGAAAACGCAGCATTCGCGTATCCACCGGATAGATGTGGAATCTGCTCAGGAAATGTATGAGGCAGCGCAAACCTGTTTCCCGACTTCCGACGTGGGGATTCTTTGTGCGGCAGTCGCCGATTTCCGTCCGGAAACGGTGGCCGGCAAAAAGATCAAACGGGAGAAGGAAGAAGAACTGACCTTGCATCTTCAGGCTACGCAGGACATTGCTGCAAGTCTGGGAAAGATCAAAGAAGACAATCAACTGTTAGTGGGGTTTGCCCTCGAAACAAATAACGAACAGCAGAATGCCGAAGGAAAGCTCGAACGTAAAAACTTTGACTTTATCGTCCTCAACTCTCTGAATGATGCGGGAGCCGGCTTCCGTCACGATACAAACAAGATTAGCATTATTGATCGCAAAGGTCGCGAGGATTATCCTCTGAAGCCCAAACAGGAAGTAGCGCAAGACATCATCGATCATCTGGTTTCCGTCTTGACTCACTGATCTTTATTTTTTAGGTTTAATTTTTAATTTACAGAAGGTGTTACGTTCACTTTATATTCAGAATTACGCATTGATAGAAAAACTGGATATCGGTTTTGAAACAGGCTTCTCGGTCATCACAGGCGAGACGGGGGCCGGAAAATCGATTATTCTGGGAGCCATCGGTCTGCTGCTCGGACAGCGTGCCGATGTGAAAGCGATTCGTCGTGGAGCTTCTAAATGTATTATCGAAGCACGTTTTGATATCTCGGCTTACGGTATGCGCCCGTTTTTTGAAGAGAACGAACTGGAATACGACGACGAGGAATGTATCCTGCGGCGCGAAGTGCAGGCGTCCGGCAAAAGCCGTGCATTCATTAATGATACGCCTGCTTCGCTGGCACAGGTGAAGGAACTGGGCGAACAGCTGATCGATGTACATTCGCAGCATCAGAATCTTTTGCTCAATAAAGAAGGTTTCCAGCTGAATGTACTCGATATTCTGGCTCATAACGATGATGCGCTGGAGAAGTATCATTCACTGTATAACGAATGGAGGCAGCTCGACCGTGAACTGTCCGAGCTGACGGCACTTGCCGAGCAAAGCCGGACGGATGAGGACTATCTTCGTTTCCAGCTGGAACAACTGGAGGAAGCTCATCTGGTGGAAGGGGAGCAGAGTGAACTGGAGCAGGAGGCGGAAACTCTGAGTCATGCCGAGGAGATCAAAGCGGGGCTTTACCGCATCGAACAGTCTTTTTTCTCGGACGAAGGCGGACTGCTTTCTTTCCTGAAAGATAATCTGAATACGCTGAATAATCTGAAAAAGGTGTATCAGCCTGCCGGAGAACTGAGCGACCGCATGGAAAGTGCCTACATCGAACTGAAAGATATTTCGCAGGAAGTCTCAGCGCAGGGAGAATCCATCGAGTTTAATCCTACCCGTCTGGACGAAGTGAACGATCGTCTGAATTTGATTTACTCCCTGCAACAGAAGCATCGGGTACAGACACTTGAAGAATTGATGGCCTTGGCAGACCAATATCGCAGTAAGTTGTCCGAGATTACCTCTTATGATGATCGCATAGCCGAACTGACTGCCCGCAAGGAAGCCCAGTATGAACGGGTGAAGAAGCAAGCTGCCGTGCTGACAAAAGCCCGTGCGGCAGCCGCCCGTGAAGTGGAGAAACAACTGGCTGAACGGCTGGTCCCGCTGGGTATGCCCAACGTCCGCTTCCAAGTGGAGATGGGATTGAAGAAAGAACCGGGCATACAGGGGGAGGATACTGTCAACTTCCTGTTCTCCGCCAACAAGAACGGAACGTTGCAAAGCATATCTTCCGTTGCTTCCGGAGGTGAAATCGCGCGTGTGATGCTTTCTATCAAAGCGATGATCGCCGGTGCGGTGAAATTGCCTACAATTGTATTTGATGAGATCGATACCGGAGTTTCCGGTGAAATAGCCGACCGTATGGCGGATATGATGCAGGAAATGGGGGACTGTAACCGTCAGGTGATCAGTATCACACATCTGCCTCAGATCGCAGCTCGCGGGCGCGCTCATTATAAGGTATATAAGAAGGACAGCGATACGGAAACGAACAGCCATATCCGCCGTCTCACCGATGAAGAACGGGTAGAGGAGATCGCTCACATGCTGAGCGGAGCCACATTGACCGAGGCTGCTCTCAGCAATGCGAAGGCCCTGTTGGCCCGTACTTCATAATACATAATTCAAAATTTATAATTCAAAATTACAATGACCGATAAAAGTGAAATGATTTTCGGCGTCCGTGCCGTCATAGAGGCCATTCAGGCTGGAAAAGAGATTGATAAGATCCTCGTTAAGAAAGACATTCAAAGTGATCTTTCCAAAGAGCTTTTCGCAGCATTGAAAGGATTGCTGATTCCTGTTCAGCGTGTGCCGGTGGAACGTATCAACCGCATCACACGGAAGAATCATCAGGGTGTGGTCGCCTTCATTTCCTCTGTGACCTATCAGAAGACGGAAGACCTCGTTCCTTTCTTATTCGAGCAAGGCAAGAATCCGTTTTTTGTGATGCTGGATGGCATAACGGATGTGCGTAACTTCGGTGCGATAGCCCGTACCTGTGAATGTGCTGCGGTGGATGCGGTGATTATTCCTGCGCGTGGCAGCGTATCGGTGAATGCCGATGCCATGAAGACTTCCGCAGGTGCGTTGCATACATTGCCTGTCTGCCGCGAACAGAATCTGCGTGCGACTTTGCAGTATCTTAAGGACAGCGGTTTCCGTATCGTTGCTGCTACCGAGAAAGGAGATTATGACTATACGAAAGCCGATTATACGGGACCGATGTGTATCATCATGGGAGCGGAGGACACCGGTGTATCATATGATCATCTGGCTCTCTGTGACGAATGGGTGAAGATACCGATGCTGGGAACCATCGAATCTCTGAATGTTTCCGTAGCTGCCGGTATTTTGATTTATGAAGCTGTGAAACAAAGAAACAACGACTGATATGAAGAAACTTTTAATCTTACCTTTAGCGCTTTTCCTCTTGGTACAGAGCGGTCTGGCGCAAACCCCGAAATGGGTGGAGAAGGCGAAACGTGCTGTTTTCTCAGTAATAACTTATGATAAGAATGACAAGATGCTGAATACCGGAAACGGATTTTTCGTATCCGAAGACGGACTGGCTCTTTCTGACTACAGTCTTTTCAAAGGGGCTGAGCGTGCGGTGATTGTCACAGCCGAAGGCAAGCAAATGCCGGTCAGCCTGATTTTGGGAGCAGATGATATGTACGATGTGATCAAGTTTCGTGTGGCCATCACCGAGAAGAAAGTGCCGTCACTGGTAGTGGCGACTACTGCTCCGGCTGCAGGCGCTGACGCATGGATGCTTCCTTATTCTACGCAGAAGAGCATTGCCTGTGTTTCGGGTAAAGTGAAGGATGTATCGAAAATTGCCGGAGAATATCATTACTATACCTTGAGTATGCAGATGAAAGACAAGATGGTGAGTTGCCCGGTGATGAATGCGGAAGGCCAGGTGTTCGGTATTTCACAGAAGTCCTCCGGTGCGGATACGGTAACGACTTGTTATGCGGCAGGGGCAGCTTTTGCAATGTCGCAGAAGATTAGTGCTCTGTCTTTGGGAGACGTTGCTCTGAAGAATATCGGTATCCGGAAAGGATTGCCCGAAGCGGAGGATCAGGCATTGGTGTATCTGTTTATGGCTTCCACGCAGATGTCGGCTGATGAATATGAGAAATTGCTGGACGATTTCATTCGCCAGTTCCCCAGCAGTACCGATGGATATATCCGTCGTGCCAACTATTACGTAGCAAAAGGTAAGGATGACCAGTCTTATTTTGACAAGGCTGTAGCCGACTTTAATCAAGCCTTGAAGGTGGCGGCTAAAAAGGATGATGTGTATTATAATATCGCCAAGCTGATATACGGTTATCAGCTTTCAAAACCGGAAACGACTTATAAAGACTGGACGTATGATACGGCTTTGAAGAATCTCCGTCAGGCGATGGCTATCGATCCTTTGCCCGTTTATACGCAGTTGGAAGGAGATATACTTTTTGCACAGCAGGACTATGCAGGTGCTTTGGCCGCTTATGAGAAGGTGAATGCCAGCAATCTGGCTTCAGCAGCCTCATTCTTTAGTGCCGCCAAGACGAAAGAATTGCTGAAGGCAGATGCCAAAGAAGTGTTGGCATTGATGGACAGTTGCATTGCTCGTTGTCCGCAGCCTGTCACGGCAAATTTTGCCCCTTATCTGCTGGAACGTGCACAGATGTATATGAATAACGATCAGGCAAGAAATGCAATGCTCGATTATGATGCTTATTATAAGGCTGTGAACGGACAGGTCAATGACCTTTTCTATTATTATCGTGAGCAGGCTGCGTTGAAAGCCCGCCAATATCAGCGTGCATTGGATGATATCGTGAAAGCGATTGAATTGAGTCCCAAAGATCTGACTTATCGGGCAGAACATGCAGTGGTTAATCTGCGTGTAGGACGCTACGAAGAATCCATGAAGATACTGAATGAAATTCTGAAAGACGAGCCGAAATATGGGGAAGCATACCGGTTGTTGGGCCTTTGTCAGATACAGTTGAAGAAGACGGACGAAGCTTGCGGAAACTTCAATAAAGCGAAAGAGCTGGGTGATCCGAATGTGGATGAACTTATAAAGAAATATTGTAAATAAGCGGAGGTGCTTGGAAAGAATAACGTCTTACTTTCTTTTCGGACTCCTTAGTAGTAAAAATAAACCCCTGCCGGCTTCTACAGTCGGCAGGGGTTCTCGTTTTTGGGGACGTTTGTAAAATACTCTCTCTCTCTAATTTCTCCCCACTTGTCAAGTTCAGGTTTCAGGTCTTAATATGATATATAGGTTTGATTCTTTTTTTCTCCCGTTTATAAGTTAAATGCAGCAGTTTATAGAATACTGCATCCTTTCTTTATTTTTTTTCTCAGAATAGTTATTTTTTTCTTTTTATGGTAAAATCTTCTGATAGAGGTGGAGTTTTTAATTCTTTTTTGGGGGCTGGGTAATGAAAATGTCGAATATTTCATTGTTCGTAAATGGTATAATAAATAGGTGTGGAAAATGAAATAAATAGATACTTACCTCTAATTATGGTCGTTTAACGAAAATATTATTGTTTTTTATTTGCGTATATTGGTAAATATGGTCATCTTTGCACCGTTATTCGTTTCTGTTTGTTAAAGAATAACGAATAAGTGTGGGGTAAATAGATGATTTTTAGTAAAAAAGACATTCAAGAAGTTCTGCCGGCAGATGTGACTGGCAGGAGCGTAGCGCATCCTAAACGTTGGTTGGTGGCTTTAGTACGTATTTCTCATGAGAAGAAAACGAGTGAGCGACTATCTAAAATGGGTATTGAAAACTTCCTTCCTGTTCAGCAAGAAGTGCATCAATGGAGTGATCGTCGAAAGGTAGTCGAGCGTGTTCTTCTTCCGATGATGATATTTGTGCATGTCGATATGTATGAACAGAAAGAAGTTTTGACATTGGGCTCTATCAGCCGATATATGGTATTGCGTGGAGAAAGTACTCCTGCTGTCATTCCGGATGAACAGATGCACCGCTTTAAATTTATGCTAGACTATTCGGACGAGGCGATTAATATGAGTACGACTCCCTTGTCACCTGGAACCAAGATTAAGGTTATCAAAGGGCCATTATCCGGACTTCAAGGAGAATTGGTTACAGTAAATGGAAAATCGAAAGTAGCAGTCCGGCTAACTATGTTGGGATGTGCTTTTGTAGATATACCAGTAGGGTGTGTAGAGCCTCTGGAGAAATAAGGGTTTAAATATAAGTGAAACAAGCATTAAGTGAATAAAAGGGGTATGGTGAGTTTTTTACTACAAGAAAATATTGATGAACTGCAACATCTGGCAGATCATTTACTTCACATCGGTGATAAAAATGGGTATGTATACGCCGATAACCTTTCTGCATTACAACAATCCATCCACGAAAAGATAAATGATTTATATTCACAACGGGGGAAGACACCGGAACAGGATGCTACCCTGTGTTTGGCCATCCTTCAGGGATATAATGTGTCGATGTACGCCAATCCGGAAGACGAGGATAGAAAACGGTCTGTCTTGCAGCGTTCTCTGACCCTCCTTGATGTTCTTCCCCCTTCTCTTCTTAAACAACAGTTGTCTGCGGTCTGTCACGGTATGCAGGAACTGTGTGAAACCAACTAACTTTTTTATTTGTCAATGAAAATACAACGACTTTTTAGCATTCTACTTTTTTGTTCTATGCTGGGAAGTGGCTCGCTTATGGCCCAGTCCATGAGTGACTCACAGGTACTGGAATATGTAAAGGACGGTATCCGGCAAGGCAAGGAACAGAAACAGCTTGCTTCCGAGCTTGCGCGTAAAGGTGTGACCAAGGAACAGGCTATGCGTGTGAAGCAGCTCTATGAGCAGCAGAACAATGTAAACACCTCCCAATCCACGGGTACGGATATCAACGAGTCCCGCCTTCGTGAAGAGACTAAGGAGAATACTTCCGACATGCTGGAAGATCATCCGACTACGGAAGATTTGGCCCGTGAGGACCAGGTTTTCGGGCGCAATATCTTCAATACCCGCAACCTGACGTTCGAGCCGAGTGTCAACCTTGCCACTCCTGCCAACTACCGCCTGGGTCCCGGTGATGAAGTCATCATCGATATCTGGGGTGCCAGCCAGAACACGATCCGCCAGCAGATCTCTCCTGAAGGTACCATCAATATTCAGAAGATCGGGCCTGTCAACCTTAGCGGTATGACCGTCTCCGCCGCCAACGACTATCTGAAGGGCGCCCTGAATAAGATCTATAACGGTCTGAACAATACTACCGACCCTACTTCCGACATCCGTCTGACTTTGGGTAATATCCGTACTATCCAGATCAACGTGATGGGAGAAGTCGTGCAGCCGGGTACCTACGCCCTTTCTTCCTTCTCTACCGTCTTCCACGCGCTTTACCGTGCAGGCGGTGTGAGTGATATCGGCAGCCTTCGAAACGTTCAGTTGGTACGCAACGGAAAGAATATCGCCACCATCGACGTCTACGAATTTATCATGAAAGGCAACACACAGGATGACATCCGCCTTCAGGAAGGTGACGTGGTTATCGTCCCCGCCTACGATGTCTTGGTAAAGATCAGCGGCAAGGTAAAACGCCCTATGCGTTTCGAAATGAAGAAAGACGAGAACCTTGCCACTTTAATCAAATATGCCGGCGGCTTTGAAGCCGATGCCTACACCCGTTCATTGCGTGTTGTCCGTCAGAATGGTGAGGAATATGAGGTCAACACGGTCAAGGATATGGACTACAGCATCTACACAATGCGTAACGGTGACGTTGTAACAGCCGAAGCCATCCTTAACCGCTTCACAAACAAACTGGAAATCCGTGGCGCTGTCTATCGTCCCGGTATCTACCAGCTCAGCGGTAAACTGAACACGATCCGCGAACTTGTCCATGAAGCTCAGGGTCTGACCGGTGACGCTTTCCTGAATCGTGCCGTCCTTTATCGCCAGCGTGAGGATTTGACCAGTGAAGTTGTTCAGATAGACATCAAGTCTATCATGGACGGTACTTCCCCGAACCTTGCCCTGATGAAGAATGACATCCTTTACATTCCGAGCATTCACGATCTGGAAGATCGTGGCAATGTCACAGTTCATGGTGAGGTCGCCCAACCGGATTCCTATCCCTATGCTGATAACATGACACTTGAGGATCTGATCATCCAGGCCGGTGGCTTGAAAGAAGCCGCCTCCACTGTCCGCATTGATGTGTCGAGACGAATCAAGAATCCCCGTAGTACCGCGGATAATGATACGATCGGTCAGATGTATACCTTCTCTTTAAAGGATGGTTTTGTCATCGACGGTCAGCCCGGTTTTATCCTTCAGCCTTATGACGAAGTTTATGTCCGTCGCAGTCCGGGCTATCAGGCACAACAGAATGTAGCCATTGAAGGTGAAATCCTTTTCGGAGGAAATTACGCCATGACCAGCCGTGAGGAACGTCTTTCCGATCTGGTGAATAAAGCGGGTGGTCCTACGAGTCTTGCCTATCTCCGTGGTGCAAAGCTGACCCGCGTGGCAAGTGCCGGTGAGAAGAAACGTATGGGTGATGTGATTCGCCTGATGAGCAGGCAATTGGGTGAGGCCATGATTGACTCTTTGGGTATTGGTGTTGAGGATACCTTTACGGTAGGTATTGATCTGGAGAAGGCTTTGACTAATCCTAAGGGTAGTGCCGACCTTGTCCTACGTGAAGGTGATGTGGTCTTTATACCTAAGAATACTAATACTGTAACTATCAATGGTGCTGTTATGGTTCCGAATACGGTTTCTTATATGAAGGGAAAGAATGTGGATTATTACCTGAATCAGGCCGGTGGCTGTTCTGATAATGCAAGGAAGAGTAAGAAGTTCATTGTTTACATGAATGGTCAGGTGACGAAGGTTAAGGGTAGTGGTAAGAAACAGATTGAGCCGGGGTGTGAGATTATTGTGCCTGGTAAGGCTAAGAAGAAAGGGAACATAGCTAATATTTTAGGTTATGCTACTTCCTTCAGTTCTTTGGGTATGATGATTGCTTCTATTGCTAATCTTATAAAGAAATAATAGAATTTACTTTTATGTCAGAACAACAACTAAATAGAAATGTCTCTTCAGAACAGGATAAATTATTAAATGATGAGATGGAAATCGATTTGATGGATATTCTGCGTAAGATAATAAGCATCCGCAAGACATTATATAAAGCTGCCGGAATAGGATTGATTATGGGGATTATAGTAGCATTTAGTATTCCTAAACAATATACAGTCAAAGTGACTTTGTCACCTGAAATGGGAAATTCCAAAGGCACTAATGGGATTGCCGGACTTGCAGCCTCATTTTTGGGAAGCGGCGCAACAATTGGAGATGGTACTGATGCATTAAACGCTTCTCTTTCATCAGATATTGTTTCATCTACTCCTTTTCTTTTAGAACTTATGGATGTGAATGTTCCTACTGATAAAGGTGATATGTTAACTTTAGAAACGTATTTAGACAGTCAATCTTCTCCTTGGTGGAATTATATAATAGGTATACCTGGATTGGTAATTAATGGTGTGAAATCTCTATTTACAGATGAAAATGATAATTCTAATGAAGCAAGTCATGGAACTATTGAACTTACTGAAAAAGAAAGCAAAAAGATAGATGCTCTTAAGAAGAAAATTATTGCTAATGTGGATAAGAAAACAGCTATTACTAATGTCTCAGTAACTTTACAAGAACCTAAAGTAGCAGCAGTAGTAGCCGATTCAGTTGTTCGCAAATTACAAGAATACATCATAGGTTATCGTACTTCAAAAGCTAAAGATGACTGTGTTTATTTGGAGAAGTTATTTAAAGAGCGTCAGGATGAATATTATGATGCTCAAAAAAAATATGCCGATTATGTAGATACACACGATAATCTGATTCTTCAGAGTGTTCGTACTGAGCAGGAACGTTTGCAAAATGACATGAGCTTAGCCTACCAGGTATATAGTCAAGTAGCTAATCAGTTACAGGTCGCAAGAGCGAAAGTTCAAGAAGAAAAACCCGTATTTGCGGTGGTAGAACCGGCAGTCGTTCCACGATATCCTTCCGGTATGGGAAAGAAATCGTATTTAATCATTTTCTTATTTCTGTCTGTTGTAGCTACAGCCGGGTGGTTGCTATTTGGTAAAGATTATTTGGATAAGATAAGGAAAGAACTTGTATAGGGGGTAAAGGGGAAACAAATATATTATTATGAAAAAATCATTGGAAAAGTTCCTTCAATATACTAGCCGGAATTTTTTTAGCTGCTGGATAATTCTAGGAGTAGATACGCTTATAGCCGGCTTATGTACGTTACTTACCTTTATTGGTATTCACTATGTAACAGGCACGGGATGGGATATCATTCAACTAGTTCAAGTGATCGCGCTGGCTTTGGGAGCAAGTATAATTGGAGATCTATTATTTAATACATTTCGGAATACAATTCGTTATTCAGAAATAAAGGATTTATGGCGGGTTATTTGTAGCGTTCTGTTTAAAGCGACATGTTTGGCTATTTATGTTTTTTTCTTTTTGAAAGAGGATAAATTGTTTGGTAGTCAGAATTTAGTATTTGTAATTTCAGATGGGATGTTAACTTTGATATCTTTGATTGGCATTCGTATCATCGTCATAGTGATGTATGAATCATTGATTGGCATTGTCCGCAAAACAGATATGAAAGTTTTTATTTATGGAACGGATGATAAAAGTGTGGCTCTTAAGACTCGTCTCCGCAATAGCTCTCATTATAAAATAGCAGGATTTTGTATTTATAGTCCAGATAATAGTCGCAGGATACTTGTAGATTCACGAGTTTATTCATTTAGTGACAAAGTCAGTTTTAATATTTTAATAAAGAAACATCACATTCAAGGTATCCTTTTTGCGCGCTATGAATCAATAAGGGAAGAAGAAAACAGATTACTTGAATACTGTAAAAGTAGTGGAGTGAAAACATTAATTGCTCCTTCTATCAGTGAAGCAGATGTGAACGGATTCTTCCATCAGTTTGTCCGGCCCATACGTATAGAAGATTTGCTGGGACGTGAAGAGATAAAGATCAATATGCAGGAGATAGCTTCCGAATATTGTGATAAGATTATATTGGTAACAGGAGCAGCTGGAAGTATTGGAAGTGAGCTTTGTAGACAACTGGCTCAGATTGGTGTTCGTAAACTGATTCTATTTGATTCGGGTGAAACTCCCCTTCATAATGTTCGCCTTGAATTTGAGAAAAATTATCCTAATATTGATTTTATACCTGTTATTGGCGACGTGCGGGTTAAACAACGTGTACGCATGGTTTTCGAGCAATATCATCCACAAATAGTATTCCATGCTGCGGCTTATAAACATGTACCTTTAATGGAGGAAAATCCTTGTGAAGCTGTCTATGTCAATGTAATCGGTTCTCGTCAAGTGGCAGATATGGCAGTGGAGTATGGGGCGGAGAAAATGATCATGATTTCAACAGATAAGGCCGTAAATCCCACGAATGTAATGGGAGCTTCCAAACGTCTTGCTGAAATCTATGTTCAGAGTTTGGGAACTGCTATAAAAGAAGGAAAAGCCAAAGGAAAGACAAAATTTATCACAACTCGTTTTGGAAATGTTTTAGGCAGTAATGGTTCTGTGATTCCTCGTTTTAAAGAACAAATTGAGAATGGTGGTCCTGTGACTGTTACTCATCCAGATATTATTCGGTACTTTATGACTATTCCGGAGGCTTGTCGTTTAGTGATGGAAGCCGGTATGATGGGAGAGGGGAATGAAATCTTTGTCTTTGAGATGGGGGAGCCTGTGAAGATTGTAGATTTAGCTACTCGTATGATTGAATTAGCAGGCTACCGTCTAGATGAAGATATCAAGATTGAATATACAGGTTTACGACCAGGAGAAAAGTTATATGAAGAACTTTTGAGTACGGAAGAAAATACTCTGCCTACTAGTAATAAAAAAATAAAAATAGCTAAAGTTCGTCGATATGAGTATAATGACATATTAGAATCATATGCTGATTTTGAAATTTTAGCTAGAAATGTAGAAATAATGGATACGGTTGCTTTGATGAAGAGAATAGTACCGGAATTTATTTCTAGGAATTCACGATTTGAAATATTGGATGTATGAAAATTCTTGTTACAGGAGCTGCTGGCTTTATTGGCTCTTATGTTTGTAAGTATTTGCTTTCTCGAGGAGATGAAGTCGTAGGGTTAGATAATATCAATTCTTATTATGATATTAATTTAAAATATGGTCGTTTACTTACTTTAGGAATAGAAGAAAATGCTGTAAATTGGTATTTGTTTGTAGAAAGCAATGTTTATGAAAAATTCCGATTTATCCGTATGAATCTTGAAGATAAACAGGCAATGCAAATGCTTTTTGCTAATGAGCGGTTTGATAAGGTTGTGAATCTTGCTGCACAGGCAGGTGTAAGATATTCCATCGAAAATCCGTATGCTTATGTGGAAAGTAATATAGATGGTTTTTTAAATGTATTGGAGGGGTGTCGACATTATAGAGTGAAACATTTGATTTATGCTAGTTCGAGTAGTGTTTATGGTTTGAATGGAAAAGTTCCTTTTTCAGAGAATGATAGTGTTGCACATCCTGTCAGTCTTTACGCTGCTACAAAGAAGTCTAATGAACTTATGGCTCACACATATAGTCATTTGTATGCTATTCCTACTACGGGATTACGCTTTTTTACTGTTTATGGTCCTTGGGGGCGTCCAGATATGTCTCCTTTTCTTTTTGCTAGTGCGATACTGAATAACCGCCCAATAAAGGTTTTCAATAATGGTGATATGCTGCGTGATTTTACTTATATTGATGATATTGTTGAGGGAGTTCTTCGGGTGATAGATCATGTCCCTGAACCTAATTTGAATTGGAATGATCAGAATCCTGAACCAAGTTCTTCTAAAGCTCCATATAAAATATATAATATCGGTAATTCTCATCCGGTGAAATTAATGGACTTTATTGAAGCCATAGAAAAAGCTATTGGACATCCTGCTGATAAAATTTATTTTCCGATGCAACCGGGGGATGTTTATCAAACAAACGCAGATACTACAGCTTTGGAAAGAGAATTGGGATTTAAACCCAATAAATCAATAATAGAAGGAGTTCGGAATACGATAGATTGGTATCGTTCTTTCTATCAATTATAACTGTAAGTAAACGTGATGTTATGAAAATAGCAATAGTAGGTACCGGTTATGTAGGTTTAGTTACTGGTAGTTGTTTTTCAGAGATGGGTATAGATGTCACTTGTGTAGATATTCAGAAGTGTAAAATAGAAAATCTGAAGAAAGGTATCATCCCAATTTATGAACCGGGTTTGGAAGACATGGTGCATCGTAATTACAGTGCTGGACGTTTAAAGTTTGCTACTGATTTGAAAGAATGCCTGGATGAAGTAGAAGTTATATTTAGTGCAGTAGGTACTCCTCCTGATGAGGATGGTAGTGCTGATTTGAAGTATGTACTGGAAGTGGCTCGTACTATAGGTCGCAATATAAATAAGTACGTTTTGGTAGTAACTAAAAGCACAGTTCCTGTTGGTACTGCTCAAAAAGTAAAGTCGGTTATTCAAGAAGAACTTGACAAACGTAATGTTCTGATTGATTTTGATGTGGCTTCTAATCCTGAATTTTTGAAAGAAGGAGATGCTGTTGATGATTTCATGAAACCCGATCGTATAGTGGTTGGTATTGAATCTGAAAGAGCTAAAGAAATAATGGAGCGTTTGTACAAACCTTTTATGATGAATAATTACCGGTTGATTTTTACGGATATTCCTAGTGCCGAGATGATCAAATATGCTGCAAACTCAATGTTAGCTACCCGTATCAGTTTTATGAATGACATAGCCAACCTTTGTGAACTAGTAGGAGCAGATGTGAATATGGTTCGTAAAGGTATTGGAGCAGATAGTCGTATTGGTAGTAAGTTCTTGTATCCCGGTTGCGGTTACGGTGGTTCTTGTTTTCCGAAGGATGTGAAAGCTTTGATTAAAACAGCTGAGAAAAATGGTTATTCTATGTATGTTTTGAAATCTGTAGAAGAAGTAAATGAAAGACAAAAGAGTATTCTTTTTGAGAAGTTGTTGAAACACTACAATGGAGATATACAAGGTAAACAAATCACTTTATGGGGGTTGGCTTTTAAACCTGAAACAGATGATATGCGTGAGGCTCCTTCTCTGGTATTGATTCAAAAGTTGCTTGCCGCGGGTGCGACAGTGAAAGTTTATGATCCAATTGCGATGGATGAATGTAGACGTCGAGTCGGAGAGAAGGTCTTTTATGCTACAGATATGTATGATTCTGTATTGGATTCGGATGCTTTAATGTTGGTTACAGAATGGAAAGAGTTCCGTATGCCAAGTTGGGGAGTGATAAAAAAAACAATGAAAAGTGCTGTCGTGATAGATGGACGGAATATTTATGATAAAAAGGAATTGCTAGAAATAGACTTTACCTATTATTGTATTGGGAAATAATCTATTTAGTATTCAAAATAAGATGTTTAAAATTCGATTATAGCTAACGTTTATAATAGGACGTTACCAATTAAAATTAAATCCAAGATTATGTCAATTCAAGTATTGAAACCAAAGTTTGAGATTGAAGAATGTCTCGAGGCGGTAAAGGAATGCCTTGAGCAAGGTTGGACAGGCATGGGCTTTAAAACCGTTCAGTTCGAAGAAGCCTGGAAAGATTACACCGGTCATAAATATGCATATTATCTTAACTCCAACACAGTAGGTCTTCATCTTGCTGTGAAAATTCTTAAAATGCAGAATGGATGGCAAGATGGTGATGAAATTATCTCAACTCCTATCACCTTTGTATCGACCAATCACGCAGTTATGTACGAAAATATGCATGTTACATTTGCTGATGTAGATGAGTATCTTTGCCTTGATCCTATAGATGTTGAGAAGAAAATAAGTGATAAAACCAAAGCTATTATTTTTGTAGGTTATGGTGGACGCGTAGGAAAACTTGATAAGATCATAGAGATATGTAAAAAGCATGATCTGAAACTAATTCTTGATGCTGCTCACATGTCAGGCACACGAATTAATGGTGTAACTCCAGGTACTTGGGATGGCGTAGATGTTACGGTTTATTCTTATCAGGCTGTGAAGAACCTTCCTACGGGTGATAGTGGTATGATATGCTTTGCAAATGAAAAAGACGATAAACTAGCACGTCAGCTTGCTTGGTTGGGTATTAATAAAGATACCTATGCTCGTTCAAACAAAGGGACCTATGCTTGGAAATATGATGTGGACTATGTGGGTTATAAATACAATGGCAATGCTATAATGGCTGCTATCGCATTAGTTCAACTTAAATATCTTGATAGGGATAATGCACGTCGTCGTGAAATTGTGGAGATGTACAGCAAGGCATTTGAAAACAATGCGAAGATTCAGATAGTGAAAGCTCCTCATGCCGATGAATGCTCTTTCCATATTTACGAACTTATTGTACCTGATCGTGAAGGACTTTTAGGTAAACTAGCTGAAAATGATATCTATGGTGGCGTACACTACCGTGACAATACAGAGTATAGCATGTATCAATATGCTAAGGGAACTTGTCCCCGTGCACATGACGCCAGTGAACATCTCATTACACTTCCGCTACACATGTGGCTCACTGATGAAGAAGTTGATAGAATCATAGCTGTTGTAAACGATTATGTGAAGTAGTATGGTTTATGAAGGAATCCTTGAAGGACGTTTTGTCAATCTTCGTCCTGTCACGAAAGAAGACGCGGAGTTCATTTTGGGAATTAGGAATAATCCGGAAATTTCAAAATATCTTCCTTCTCTGAATGTCACAGTTGATCAGCAACAAAGTTGGATAGACAAGCAAAGAAACGATATCAATAGTTATTATTTTATTATCGAAGATAAAACTAAAATGCGAATAGGAACCATAAGTGTTTACAACATTATAGAGAATCATGCTGAGGTAGGTCGTTTCTGCTCTTTTGGGAATTCGATTCAAAATTCTGAAGCGGCATTAATGTTGGATGATTTTATATTCCAAAAGTTAGGTGTTGATTATCTAGATATTTGGGTGTACAAAGATAATAAACCAGTGCTTGCTTTAAACAAAGGGTTGGGTTGTGTATGGGAAGGAGAAAGTGAAGACAAAGGAGGCTTTCCATATTTATATGGCACTTTAACAAAGGAAGGATTCGAAAAAAAATCACAGAAAATAAGAACAAATTTATCTAAAATAAAAGATATAATATGGGAAATTTAAATGAATTTATTCAGAATTTTGCTAATCAGTTTGATGAAACTGATGCAAGTGAATTTCAGGCTACCACAGAGTTCAGACAGCTCGATGAGTGGAGCTCATTAATGGCTTTGTCTATTATTGCTATGGTTGATGAAGAATATAATGTACAATTAAAAGGCGATGACATCGTTAAGTCTCAAACTATAGATGATTTATTCCGAATTGTCTCTTCAAAGACTATTTAAAATATGTATAATCCTTTTTCTTTAGCTGGAAAAACTATTTTGATAACGGGGGCTTCTTCGGGAATAGGGAAAGCAACCGCAATTGAATGTTCTAAATTAGGTGCTAAAGTCATAATTACTGGGCGTAATAGATTGAGATTGGAAGAAACCTTTTCTTCAATGAGTGGAAATGCTCATTTATTGATTGAAGCAGATTTGCAATATCCGTCGGATATTGATATGCTTATTGATAGTTTACCTATGCTGGATGGAGTTGTAAATAATGCGGGCATGACTAAAACAATTCCGATGGCATTTATTTCGGAAGAGATTTTATTGGATGTATTGCGAATAAATACCATTTCTCCTATACTTATTACTCAGAAACTATTGAAAAGAAGAAAGCTCGCTAAGTCCGCATCTATTGTTTTTACATCATCTATTTCTGGGAATAGTGTTGGGGTACTTGGTAATACTATATATTCAACAACTAAGGCTGCTGTTAATGGATTTGTAAAGAATGCAGCTCTTGAATTGGCTCCTAAGAATATTAGAGTAAATACTGTTTGCCCTGGAATGATAGATACTGGAATCTTAAGTTCCGGAATAATTACTGAAGAACAGTTAGATGAGGAACGAAAAAAATATCCTCTTAAGCGATTTGGAAAACCTGAAGAAATCGCATATGCTATAATTTATTTGCTCTCTGATGCATCTTCTTTTGTAACAGGAAGTAATTTGTTTATAGACGGAGGATTTACATTATTATAACTCATGAAGACAATAATAGATAATATACAAATTGCAGCCGTAACTTCTTGGCTGCCACTCAATAATTTGGAAATGACTTCTCTTTCATCTGAATATGGAGAAAAAGAAGTTGCGAGTATAATAAAAGCGACAGGAGTAGAACGAGTTCGTATAGCAGATAAAAATGATACATCTTCCGATATGTGCTTCCGAGCTGCTGAGCATTTGATACAGCAGGAGCACATAGACAAAAATGAAATAGACGGTTTAGTTTTTGTATCACAAACAGTGGACTATATTCTTCCTTCGACTTCAATTATCCTTCAAGAGCGGCTTAAACTCAATAAAGATGTTGTATGTTTAGATATTCATTACGGTTGTTCAGGATATATTTATGGAATTTTTCAGGCAGCCTTGTGGATTGCGTCAAAGGCATGCCGGAATGTACTGGTTTTAGCGGGAGATACTACTTCTCGTATGATTCATCCAAAAGACAAGTCTCTTCGAATGGTTTTTGGCGATTGTGGAACTGCTACTTTAGTGACTATAGGAAAAAGTCCTTTGGGAGTGACTTTGCATTCAGATGGAGCTGGATACGATCGTTTGATAGTTCGTGCCGGTGGTTTCAGAAATCCGGTGTCTGAAGAAACTTCTTTATTGCAATATGATAATGATAATAATGGTAGAACTGATAATGATTTGTACATGGATGGTATTTCAATTTTCAATTTTGCAGTAAATAACGTATATAAAGATATAGATCTGTTATTGGGACTCATGTGTTGGGAGAAAGATGATATTGGAATATTCGCGCTTCATCAAGCCAATAATTTCATGGTAAACTATGTGCGTAAGAAAATAAAAGTAGCGGCAGAAAAAGTTCCGATGAATGTAACTAATTACGGTAATACTGGTCCTGCAACCATCCCACTGTTATTATCTGATGTATGTTCTACACAGAAATATAATTTGGATAAAGTTATAATGAGTGGTTTTGGGGTCGGTTTATCATGGGGAAGTATTGCTGCCAATCTAAGTAAAACAAGATTTTATTCACCTTTAAATAAATAGATTATGAAAGATAAAATATTAGAAATAATTAATATTATCCGTATATCTAAAGAACTTCAACCTCTTAAAGATATAAAATCGACAGACAGCTTAAGAGATGATATAGAATTTACTTCATTTGATTTAGCGGAGTTGACCGTAAGAATAGAAGATGAATTTGATATTGATATTTTTGAAGATGGTTTAGTGTCAACTGTGGGTGAAGTGTATGCCAAACTCATTAAATAATTTGTAAATGGACTTTTTGATAGATAAATCGGAGAGGTATACTTACGAAGATTTACTTAATATTGTAAACAATGCTGATAGATATATTCCTTTCTTTAAAGAAAAATCGCTTTATCATTTCTTTTGCAACTTAATTGTTGGATTAGTCAGTAATCAGCCATTAGTTTTGCTCGATTCAGATATTAAACTGACTGAATTGGAGGAGGGGGTAGAAAGTAAAATTAATAAATCGAAGTTAATATCTAAGCATTACTTTTCTACTATGGCTGATTTGATTAATGCAATACACGATTCGCGGTCTGAAATTACTATTTTCACTTCTGGTACAACCGGGCAACCAAAGAAAGTTATTCATTCAGTCATGACATTGACACGGACTGTTCGTATTGCAGAACGTTATAAAGATAAGATCTGGGCTTTTGCTTACAATCCGACCCACATGGCTGGGTTGCAAGTTTTTTTTCAAGCGTTGAGCAATTGTAATACCCTTATTAATGTTTTTAATGCTAGCCGTACAGATATATATAATGCGATAAAAGAATGGCGTATAACTCATATATCGGCAACACCTACATTTTATAGATTGCTATTACCGGTCGAGAGTAGTTATGTTTCTGTAGAACGAGTTACTTTGGGGGGTGAGAAATCTGATAACCATTTATATCTTTCTATTAAACAGATTTTTCCTTCAGCAAAAATAAATAATATATATGCTTCTACAGAAGCAGGTTCTTTATTTGCGGCCAAAGGAGAGTACTTTCAATTATCAATAGATTTATGCGATAGAGTAAAAGTGGTGGATGATGAACTGCTTCTCCATAAATCATTGCTTGGCAAATCTGATGATTTTAGTTTCAGTGACGGTTATTACCATACAGGAGATATTATTGAATGGATAAATCAGGAGGAGAGATTATTCAAGTTTAAAAGTCGTAAGAATGAGTTGATAAATGTGGGGGGATACAAAGTAAATCCCGGTGAGGTTGAAAATGTTATTTTAAGAATGAATGGAATACAACAAGCTCTTGTTTATGGGAAGACGAATTCTGTATTAGGTAATATTCTGTGTGCAGAAATAAAAATTGAACCTAATGTTAATTTGACAGAACTTGAGATACGTCAGTACTTATCAGGTATGTTACAAGATTTTAAAATTCCGAGAAAGATTAAATTCGTTGAATCTTTCTCTATGACACGTTCTGGAAAATTGAAAAGATCATGAATATATTAGTTACAGGTTGTTCACGCGGGGTAGGATTAGAAATATGTCGCGTATTATTGGAAAAGGAATATGTTGTATTTGGCATAGCCAGAACTTATACACCTGAATTTGAATTGTTAGAAAAGACATATCCTAATCGGTTATATTTTAAAAGAATTGATCTTTGTGAATCGGAAAGTGTGCATAAAAAGGTATTTAAGGACTTTTTAAATAATCAAGTCCCTTTACATGGTTTTGTAAATAATGCGGCTATGGCATACGATGATATTATAACCAACATGAATCTGGAAAGATTGAAAGATATGTACGCTTCCAACGTGTTTACTCCTATGGTTTTGACTAAATATGCCATTAGGAATATGTTGTTACATCGCATTAAAGGAAGTATAATTCATATATCTTCCATTAGTGCTCATACAGGATATAAAGGACTGGCGATGTATGCTTCGAGTAAAGGTTCTCTTGAAGCTTTCTCAAAAAACACAGCTAGAGAATGGGGTGAGTTAGGGATACGTTCGAATGTCGTAGTTCCAGGATTTATGGAGACTGCGATGAGCGCTTCACTTTCAGATGAACAAAAGGATAGGATCTATAAGCGCACTTCTTTGAAATGTCCGACTGATATTCACTCAGTAGCTGAAACCGTTGCTTTTTTGTTGTCAGAGAATGCTATTAGTATCACAGGGCAAAATATTCATGTGGATTCGGGTACCATATAATTATGTACTTTTGAGTATAAATAGTTAATAATTTGTAGGGATGAATATAATAAAAACCGCTATAGAAAGCGTATTAATTATTGAACCTAAAGTCTATCAAGACGAACGCGGCTATTTCTTCGAAAGTTTTAATGCTAACGAATTTTCGGAAAAAACAGGTATGGATATTCACTTTGTACAAGATAATGAATCCATGTCCTCCTATGGTGTGATGCGTGGATTACATTACCAAAAGATGCCATATACCCAAAGTAAACTAGTACGATGCGTGAAAGGCGCGGTTCTTGACGTTGCAGTGGATATTCGCTATGGCAGTCCCACTTTCGGTCAGCATGTAGCGGTAGAACTCACGGAAGAAAACCATCGTCAGTTCTTTGTTCCTCGTGGGTTTGCCCATGGGTTCGCAGTGTTGAGTGAGACAGCTCTTTTTCAGTATAAGTGTGATAACTTCTATCATCCGGAAGCCGATGCCGGCATAAATATCAAAGATGAGAGTTTAGGGATTGACTGGAAAGTTCCTGTTGAGCATGCTATTCTTAGCGAAAAAGATCTGAAGCATGCTTGTCTTAAGGATGCATCTTATGATTTTGATATAAATAATAAATTATATTAGAAATGAAATTCGAAGATTTATCGATGACATTGGAGCAAGTTGTAGATTTTGCAAAGAATCACAACATGTTTATCGAAGATGATGATCATAAACATTTTAGTAATGATGGTATTTTAGAGTATCTGAAAGCAAATAGGGATCGGATAACATTCAAACCTTTGTACTATTATGGTGACACAATCATCGGAATCCAAATAGAAGAAAACGTAGATGGCGCTCTTAAAAAGTATGAGTGGTCTGTGGAGTACTAACAATTATTCAAGCGATATTATAAATATGAATATCTTAGTCACCGGTGCTAACGGTCAGTTAGGACAGGCTATCAGAGCACAATCTCACCGTCTTCAGAATCACAATATAGTATTTACAGATGTGATTTCAAATGATATGTTAGAAACGATCCTATTAGATATCACTAGCGAGGATGCCGTTCGTTCTGTCTGCAAGTCTGCGCAAATTAATGTTATCATCAATTGTGCTGCCTATACGGATGTGGAAAAAGCGGAAACAGATTTTGAAATGGCAAATCTTATCAATTGTGATGCCGTAAGAAATCTAGCAACTGTCGCTAAGGAATGCGACATCACGCTTATCCATATCTCTACTGATTATGTCTATGACAGTAGGAAAGCCGCTCCTTATGTGGAAACTGATGAGAAGCATCCAATAAATGTCTATGCTTCAACTAAATATGCCGGGGAAGTGGCTATCCATGAAGTCGGATGTAAGTTCATTTTGTTTCGTACAGCTTGGATGTTTTCTGGCTTTGGAAGTAACTTTATGAAAACGATGCTCCGCTTGACGGCTGAGAAAGAAACTCTAAACGTAGTATATGATCAGGTTGGTACCCCGACATACGCTCCTGAGTTAGTATCTATAATTTTTAAAGTTATTGATGAAGATAAATTAGATATGACAGGTGAGTATAATTTTACTAATGAAGGTTCGGTATCTTGGTATGACTTTGCAGTAGCCATCAATTATTTGAGTGGGCACAACTGCAAAGTTAATCCTTGCAGTTCTGAAGAATATGGCTCTAAGGTGATAAGACCCAATTATTCTGTTTTGGATAAATCAAAAGTAAAGAAAACTTTTGGTATAACAATTCCGCATTGGCTTATTTCCCTTGAACAGTGTATTAATAATAAACAATAAAACTCATGAAAGGTATTATTCTTGCTGGTGGGGCAGGTACAAGATTGTACCCTTTAACAATGGTTACTTCAAAGCAATTGCTTCCAGTTTATGACAAACCAATGATTTTTTATCCATTGTCTACGCTTATGTTAGCGGGGATAAAGGAAATCCTGATTATATCTACACCTGTAGATTTACCCAATTTTGAACGGCTTTTGGGAGATGGAAGTCAGTTTGGCATTCAATTGTCATATAAAGCACAGCCATCTCCAGATGGCCTTGCTCAGGCCTTCCTGCTGGGTGAAGATTTCATAGGTGATGATTGGTGCGCAATGATATTAGGAGATAATATCTTTTACGGAAGTGGTCTGAAAGAAAAACTTAAGAGTGCAGTGAGTAATGCCGAAAACGGGTATGCTACAATTTTTGGTTATTATGTCAATGACCCGGAACGTTTCGGTATTATGGAATTCAATGAAGATGGTAAGATTCTATCTGTGGAAGAAAAGCCTAAGAATCCAAAGAGTAATTACTGTGTCACCGGACTTTATTTTTACGATAAGCGAGTCGTTTCATTAGCCAAAGATGTAAAGCCTTCAGCTCGTGGTGAATTAGAAATAACATCACTCAATAATCTTTATCTAGCGGATGAATCCTTGAAAGGAATTATATTAGGTCGTGGTTTTGCCTGGCTTGATACCGGTACTATGGATAGTTTGATTGAAGCATCCGAGTTTGTACAGATGACTGAGAAAAGACAAGGGGTGAAAATATCCGCACCGGAGGAGATTGCGTTCCGTAATGGTTGGATTGATAAAGAAACACTAATGACTTCTGCACTGCGTTATGGTAAATCGCCTTACGGACAGCATTTAAAGAATGTAGCTGAGGGTAAATTTATTTACTGATTGAAATTAAAGATATGATAAAAGGAATTTTTTGTCACGACTTACCAATTTATAAAGATATTGATGGGAATTATTGTAGCACTACACTTACTGATAGTTTATTCTTAAGATATTTTAATGTAGTTGACGAGCTTGTTGTTGCGACGAGAGTATATAAGATTGATAAAACATATAAAGAGGCACACCAAGAAAAAATCACTTTACCAAATATTAAGTTTCTAGAATTTCCTAATTTGAATACCTTTAAAGGGATTTTTACGCTTATACCTAAGGCTAAAAAGGTTTTAAAAAAAGAGATGCAGAAGGTTGATTTAGTATTCATTCGAGGTGGTATTATTGCCACATTAGGTGTGACAGTTGCTCGTGAATTGAATAAACCCTATCTTTTAGAGAATGCTGGATGCGCTTGGGATGGTTATTGGAATCACAGTTTGGCAGGAAAGTTAATAGCTCCTTTTATGGAATATAGGGCTAAAATTGATACAAGAGACGCTGCTTTTGTCATCTATGTTACAGAAAAATGGCTTCAGAATCGTTATCCAACTAAAGGTATTAGTACGTATGCTTCTAATGTCATATTGGATACTATGGACGATATTATACTAAATAAAAGACAACAGAAAAATAATCTGAATAAATCAGATCTTATTGTTGTCGGTACTACTGCTGCTATAAATAATAAAGCAAAGGGACAGCAATATTTTATTGAAGCTATGTCTAAGTTGAAAAAATATAATATTCGATATGAACTTGTAGGAAGTGGAGATTCTAATTATCTAAGATCTTGTGCTTTGAAAAATGGAGTAGCAGACCGTGTTGTCTTTAAGGGGCAAATGAAACATCAACAAGTTCTTGAATGGATTGACTCTCTAGATATTTATATTCAGCCAAGTATGCAGGAAGGTCTTCCTAGAGCATTGATTGAGGCAATGAGTCGAGCTTGTCCAGCAATAGGATCATCTACAGGTGGTATTCCAGAATTACTTCCATCTGATGCGATTTTTAAAAGAGGGAACGTTGATTCTTTAATCAAAACTTTTAAGACTATTATAGAGTCGGATTTAGATGCTAAGGCTAAAGTGAATTTTAATAAAGCAAAGGAGTATGAATTAGAAAAACTAAATTCGAGGAGGAATGTGGTATATGAACAATTTAAGAATTATATCATAAATGAGTAAGATATGTGTTTGTATCAGTTGTTTCAATTGTTATGAAACAAGAATGAAGGGGGTTGTAGAATATTTTAATGATAATCACTATTCTACCAAGTATTTTATATCAAACTTTAATCATTATGATAAAAAATACTATACAGTTAATTATCCTAATACGACCCAAATTCAGGTTCCTCGCTACGCTAAGAATTTGTCAATAAGCCGTTTGAGATCTCATTATGTTTTTTCGAAAGAAGTTTTTGCTCTTTTGAAAAAGACAAAACCTGATGTGATATACTGCATATTTCCACCAAACACATTGGTGAGAAGTGTTATTAAGTACAAAAAGATTACTCAGTGTAAGGTTATTCTTGATTGTTATGACACGTGGCCTGAAAGTTTTCCTACAAAACGATTTTCTAAACTACTTTCTTGGCCATTTAGTATATGGGCAAACATAAGAAACCGCTATATTTCAGAGGCTGATTTGATTTTGTGCGTTTCGCAGGTTGGGGTTGATTTTATAAAGAAAATTGCTCCTAATACACCTGCTAAGTTGCTCATGCCGGTTATTGATGCTCAGGAATTTCTCCAGTATAATGATGACACTTCAAAATTGACGTTTTGTTATTTAGGAAATATCAATCATATAACCGATATTAATTTGTTAAATTTGATATTAAAGGGGGTTGCTAAGAGGAAAAAAGTCTGTTTGCATATTATCGGAGAGGGGCAAAATTATCTTGCTCTTAAAGAGTTGCTAACTGATTCAGGTATCGATGTAATTGGACATGGAATTGTTTTTGATATAAAAGAAAAAATGAAAATTTATTCTTTATGTAATTTAGCTATTAATGTCCCTAAAGAAGAGATTCAATCCACTATGTCCTTGAAATCCGTGGAGTATATCAGTATGGGACTTCCATTTATCAATAGTGCTGGTGGAGATACACAATGTTTGGTGGAAAATTATCAAATAGGTATTAATATCGATAAAAATAATTTGGCTAGAACTATTGAACAAATTGCTATTCTTACGCCAAAAGAATTGAGATGTTTGCACGACAATACAGTCTATTTATATAATAGTAAGTTCTCTAAACAGGATTTGAATATAATTCTAAAAGATTGAATGTTCTAGGTTTGAGAACATCTTTTTGATTACACATAACTATGTTGCTTCTTGCATTTCCATATTGTTTCTTATTAGTCATAAATCTGATACTTACTTTTAAAAATAGGAGTAGTAATTTGATTGCTGTTTTAACTTTACTGTTTTTAGGTATTTTGTTTTGCTTCAATGATGGAGAGTCTGGTGATCATTATTTATATAAATTAGGGTTTGAGAATCAAAATGGTGGTATGGCGGTTGAAGGAATTTATGATTATTTCGTTGAAGAAATTAAAATAATGGGAGTAGAATCATATAATGTTTTTCTTGGTATTATATACGTAATTTGTTTAGTATTATTTCATTTGGGAATTAGAAGTAATATATACAATATTCACGCATTTATTCCTGTAATACTTCCCTATATTTACCCTTCTTGTACAGTCACAATAAGGTTCACACTGGCGTTTTCATTATTTGTGTTCTCCCTGCGATATTTGTTTAGAGGTAAAATACTACTATATTTTTTACTTGTTATATTGGCTGGTATGATGCATTACTCTTTGTTTTTTGCTCTCTTATTCGTTTACTGTGCAAAAATAAATGCGAATGAACGAAATAAGGTAGTAAAGACAGAAAAGGATCTTGATGAAAAGTCTAATTTATCATATTATTACAGAAAAAATATATTCGCTAAGTTGGTTGTTATAATTTCTTTATTATTAGTGATAATTATATACGTAACAAGGAGTTTGCCTTTCTTAGATCAGATATACGTGATTTTCAATATTTTAGATTTAGGTATTGATAACAAATTGGATGCAAATATGGCAACAATGACAAGGTTAGGAGCTTTCATTTTTATTCCTGCGTATATTTTTTCTTTTTATATGTCTATAAAGATGCGAAAGTATGTAATTAAAGCTATTTTGAATGAAGAAGGTATAGCTGAAGTTTATTACTTGATAAATATTAATTATATTATTAATGCTATTTCTGCTGCAATAATCCCATTGTTGGTTCTTAATCTTTCATTTAGTCGATTACTCTTTCTTCCTACTATTGTTAACATAATAGCATATGAGAGAATTCTAAAATATAATAAATGTGAGGAACCATCTATACATCTTAATGGTTGCAATATACTATTGTCGCTCATTATGCTAGCGTGGTTTATCCCTGCAATTTTTAAAATTAATAGTATTAGTCCCAGTACATTGCTAGAAACTGCAAGTCAATTTCTTGATTCAATATGATAAAAAATATCTGTGAGATGGAGCGAAGTAAGATTTTTATAAAAAACACCGCATGGGAATTGGGTTACTATCTTTTGATAATAGCATTGGGCTTTTTTGCACCTAGATTTATAATTCTCACTTATGGATCTGACGTGAACGGTTTGTCATCAACTATTACACAAATTCTTAATATAATTCTTCTTTTACAGTCAGGAGCAACGACAGCTGCTGTTTATTCACTATACAAACCTATAGCAGATCATAATTGGGAAAATATATCAGAGAAAGTAACAGCGGCAAATTTGTACTTTAAAAAAATGTCGTATGTTTTTTTGGGTATAATGTTTGTTGTTGCCGGAGTTACAGCGTGGAATATTAATAGTGGAATACCGGAAATTACGATCTTTATTGCTTTTATTATAATGGGATTTAAGAGTTTTCTTGATCTCTACTTCACATCTAAGTATCGCATAGTATTTACTGCTTTTCAAGAAAAATTTATAATGTCTATTGCTACTCTTCTTGAACAGACAATATACTATGTATTAGTTTTTACGACTATATTTTTCAAATGGAATTTTTTATTTTTATTCTTTTGGTTATTTTTTGGCTGTATTGTAAAGATTATGGTACTTAAGATAGTGTATGTAAAACGCTATCCAGATATCAAAAGGATTGGGAATTTGTTTAAATCAGCAACAATTCATGGCAAAAATTATTCTTTAGTAAACGAGGTGTCGCATAGTATTGTCACAACTTCAACAGCAATCATGATATCATTTATGTATGGATTGGATGAAGTTAGTGTGTTTTCTATCTATGTAATGGTATTTTCTGCCTTGAATCTTTTTAGTACAGCCCTTAACTCATCTTTTGGACCAACTTTTGCTAACCTTTGTGCTAAAGGAGAAACTAAAAGGGCTAAAGATGTATTTACTATATTTCAGTTTTTATATATTATGATGAATACAATTTTGGTAATGTGTGCTTTTTACTTGATAATACCTTTCATGCGATTATATATAGAGGGAAAAACCGAAGTAAGCTATATTAATATTACACTTGCTATTCTTTATTCTATTTCAGGGTTATTATCGGCCTGTCGTATTCCTTACAACCTAATAGTCTCATCATACGGTTTCTTTAAGGAAACTTGGTTGCAGCCAGTTATAACTGCGATAATATCATTGCTGATTTCATACTTCTTTGGTAGAATTCAGTATGCCTTCATCCTGATTGGCCCTATAATATTTTATTTAGTGAATTTTGTGTATCAATATTTTAAATTAAAACGATTAACTCCTCATCTGATTTCTTCTAAAGTATTCATCATTTTTGCTATATCTTTAGTAGGTATAGTACTAGTATACTTTGCAATGAAGGGAATAGAAGTTCCTCATGGATTTTGGGCTTGGCTGTTGGCTGCTGTCTTTACTCTATTCGCGGTGACAATTTATATATTCGTTGCTAGTAGGATTTTTTTAAGTAAGGAGTTTTATTTATCTATGGCTTATATTAGAAGTTTATGCAAGGCTTATGTTTAGAAGTAATTATTTATGTCTCAGATAATTTATTTTATAGAAAACAGTGGATATTATAAGTATGTGATAGCCGCAGGAGAGGGGGACTCTGATGTGTTTTTCCCTTTGGGATTTAAGAATCACTATATTGAAAAATTATTTAAATTGCATTTGGCTTGGCCAATAAATAAGAGGTCTGATGCTCCGTATGTAAAGATTTGGTTTAATAGTATTTTAAAAGGGATAAATATAGATCCGAAACAAGATTTATATATTTTACTTGCAGAGTCATATCATTTGTCTTATAGTAATAACTTTCTTAATTACTTGAAGAGTAAGTATCCTGATGCTAAATTGATTTTCTGCTTTTCGAATCCTGCTGGTGATTATAATCTCAAAAAATTACAGAAAGTTATTCTCAATTATGATGCAGTCTTGACCTTTCATAAAAAGGATGCTGAGTTGTATGGGTATTTTTATTGTGATGATATGCCATATCGTTTACCCAATATTGATCAAGACGATTTAGACAACAGTGATGTTTTCTTTGTCGGAGCAAATAAAGGGCGCCTTAGATTGCTTTTATCAATTTATGATAAACTGTCTAATGCAGGCTTAAAATGTGATTTCTTTATTTGTGGAGTAGAAAAAAAAGATCAAATATTTCGAGAAGGGATTGTATATAATAAAAGAATTTCATATGATGAAGTTTTGAAACATGTTAAAGCGTCAAAGTGCGTTCTTGAGGTATTGCAAAATGGGAATAATTATGTTTCAATTCGTACAAATGAAGCTATTCAGTATAATAAAAAGCTTCTTACAACAAATAGTGAGATAATAAATACTTCATTTTATAATAAGGAATTAGTGCAAATCTTTTCTGGCGATAATATTGATACAAACTTTTTTGTTAAAGAAGTGGCATCAGATGTTTATAATAATATTAATTCAAATAGATCATTTTTGGCGATGAAAGAGTATCTTAAAACGAATTTTAAAAGAAAATAGAAATATGATATCTTCAAAAAACGAATATGAATTGTTTTTACGTGCGGATAGTGTAGCTAACAAATTTGAAAGAATGCCGATGAAGTGGATTAATATCCGTTTTCGTTATTTACGTTGTTTGCGACGGTATGAGTATGTTGTGAATTGTAAACCTACTTTGTTTATAGTTAGAAAGCAATTACTACGGTTAATATTATCTCAACTTAGCGTAAAGTCAGGTATTCAAATTCCTATTAATACTTTTGGTAAAGGTCTTTATTTACCGTATCATGGAACAATCGTAGTTAATGAGACAGCTCGTTTCGGTGATTTTTGTGTTGTTCAGGCAGGTGTTAATGTAAGTGCAAATGTATGTGGTGGAAACCATATATATTTTGGAACAGGTTGTAAAATAATGAAGAATGTTGAAATTGCTGACGATGTTATCATTGGAGCTAATGCAGTTGTAACTAAAAGTGTTTTCGAACAAAATATAGTTGTGGCAGGCATACCGGCAAAGAAGATTAATAATAATGGATATAGAGACCGGAAAAATGCAATTTAACAATCCTTATCTTTATTGTTGGTAAGCATCCCAGAATAGCGTCTTTCATATTTTCCATTTACGTTTTGCCTTTGCTATATACTTTTAAAAATAAATTTATGAACAGTAGTAGTGATTTCTATTTTGTCGGAGTTGTGGCAATATCTCAAGCCAATATTTGATGAAACGAAAGATTTAGCCGCTAATCTTTTCATCAAAGCTGTTTGTTATGCAGTGAATGAATAGGAAGCGTGTGAATAAAGGTCAGGCTGAGATTGATAATAACGCCGCCGAATGCCTGATGAAGTCTATATTGCGGATGTTTTACGAAAATTAACATCTAGTGAAACTGATTATGTGGCACTTTTGCCAATGAATATTGTAAAATAACTTAATTATTAATCAAAAATATAACTCAGTATGGACTACAATACCTTTAGCGGGGTTATAGCCAGACAGTGAGTGCTTATATACAATTCAATGAATTTAGAAATTCGAAATAAAAATGTTCTCATTATTGGTGCTAGCAAAGGCATTGGTCGTGAGATTTCTTTGGCCTTTGCTAAAGAAGGAGCAATGGTAACTGCTATCGCACGAAATGAGAAATTGCTGGTTTCATTGCAACATGAAATGAAACAAATTTATGAGGCTGATCACAAATATTATGTTTGCGATTTGATGGATATGGATTTAACAGTATTGGCTAATAAGCTTTTAATAGAAAAAGGTCCTTTTGATATTATTGTTCATAATGTAGGTGGTTCCTTAGTAAGCCGTAATGCATTAGGAACTTTAGATGAGTGGGAATATGCATGGAAATTTAATGCGGGTATTGCTATCGCTTTAAATAACATATTAATTCCACCAATGATAGAAAAAAAATGGGGTCGTGTCATTCATATTTCTTCAATTTCGGCTCAGATGTTACGGGGTAACCCGTTGTATGCTTCGGCTAAAGCTTTTTTAAATGCTTATGTTACGACTGTTGGGCGTACAATAGCGTCGTCTGGAGTTGTAATGTCGGCTGTGATGCCGGGAGCAGTTGCTTTCCCTGGTAGTTATTGGGATGAATATACAAGAACTGATCCTGAAAGATGCAATGATTTCTTGCGTCATCATCAAGCGGCTGGTCGTTTTGGTACAACAAAAGAAATAGCTGATGTCGTGCTTTTTATGGCAAGTGAACAAGCGTCCTTTATGCAGGCGGCTATAATTCCGGTAGATGGGGCTAATATGTGATGTGTATGAAACGATTATTTGATATAGTATTTAGTGTGCTGGGACTTATAATAATAAGTCCTGTCTTCATTCTTCTTTCCTTGATAATTGTCTTGGATTCACGTGGAGGAGTTTTCTTTAGAGGAGTCAGAGTTGGGCAATATGGAAAGGATTTCAAAATCTTTAAGTTCCGTTCAATGGTGAAAGATGCGGAGGGTAAAGGTAAATGGAATGTAGGAGATAATGATAAGCGAATAACACGTTTTGGTCATTTCCTTCGTAAGTCTAAATTAGATGAACTACCTCAACTTATTAATGTACTTATTGGGGATATGAGTTTGGTTGGACCTCGACCTGAATTACGTTATTATGTAGAAATGTACATAGAACGAGAGAAAAAGATTTTGAAAATGAAACCGGGAATTACTGACTGGGCTTCAGTGACTCATTTTAAACAATTTGTCAGCTTCACTCAATCAGATGATCCAGATAAAGAATATGTAGAGAGGATTCGTCCTTTAAAGTTGGAGTTACAACTTTATTATTATGAACATAGAAGTTTAGGGATGGATATACGAATTATTGTATTTACCGTTTCTAAAATGATCTTCCGTAATTTGAATCTTCCGAAAGATATTCAAGAAGTAATAACGCAATTTAATAATAAAATCCAAAAATATGACAAGTGAAGAATTAGCATGGAAGATCAAACGTCATGGTGTAGAGATGACGCATATTTCGCACGGGTCTCATATCGGAGCCATATTGTCTGTATCGGATATTATAGCTGTTTTATATGCAGATATACTGAATATAGATCCACAGGATCCAAGAAAGGCCGATCGTGATCGTTTGATTTTGAGTAAAGGTCATGCAGGGGCAGCCATTTACGCTGCACTTGCTGAAAAAGGCTTCTTTCCTGTAGGTGAATTGGCTACTCATTATAGAGATGGTAGCCGTTTATCAGGACATGTGTCACATAAAGGCGTGCCGGGAGTGGAGTTTTCTACAGGATCGTTGGGACATGGATTGCCTGTTGCAGTTGGTATGGCACTAGAAGCAAAAATGGAACGTAAAGATTATCAAGTCTATATCGTTATGGGCGACGGTGAATGTGATGAAGGTTCGGTATGGGAAGCTTCTATGTTTGCCCATCATCATAAATTGGATAACTTAACTGTAGTGGTGGACTATAACAAGATGCAGAGTCTGACTTTCTGTGAGGATACATTGTCACTAGCTCCTTTGGATAAGAAATTTGAAAGTTTCGGATACAATGTGTTAAGCGTTGACGGACATAATCATGATGAACTGAAAAAGGCTTTTCGTACGACTTTTACTAATGGAAATCCGAAACTGATTCTAGCTAATACTATCAAAGGAAAAGGAATATCATTTATGGAGAATAATATATTGTGGCACTATCGTACTCCGCAAGGAGAAGAATACGAGGCTGCCGTTAAAGAACTGGAGGAACAAAGACCATGAGAGATACATTTGTCAGAACACTGATTGAGATAGCTAAGGCTGATAAGGATGTGCATCTATTGACCGGTGACTTGGGGTTTGGCGTATTAAAACCTTATTGGGAGCAATTGCCGGAACAGTTCACTAATGTAGGCATTGCCGAACAGAATATGACTGGGATTGCAGCAGGAATGGCTTTATCAGGAAAGAAAGTATTTACTTATTCTATCGGTAATTTCCCCACTTTGCGCTGTCTGGAACAGATTAGGAATGATTGTGCTTATCATGATGCTAATGTAAAGATCGTTTGTGTGGGAGGCGGGTTTGTATATGGTTCTTTGGGTATGAGTCATCATGCCACGGAAGATTTGGCTATCATGCGTGCATTGCCTTCAATGGTAGTTATGGCTCCAGGTGACTTGACGGAGGCTGCTGCTTGTACACATGCTATTTATGAGCATTCGGGAACGTGTTATTTGCGTTTGGGTAGAGGTGGCGAACAGAAAATTCATGATTCTATTGTAAACTTTCAGATCGGAAAGGCTCTAAAGATAAGAGATGGAGAGAAGGTTGCAATTTTCTCTACCGGTGGTATTTTTGATGAAGCATTGGGAGCTGTAGAGTTATTGAATAAAAAAGGGATATGTCCTGCTTTATATACTTTTCCAACTGTAAAACCAATCGATAAAGAATTGATAACACACTGTTCGCACGAGTATGATTTGATTGTAACGGTAGAAGAACACAATATTATAGGTGGGCTTGGAAGTGCTGTCTCAGAAGTACTGAGCGAGTTGCCGAGCAGAGCAAGACAGATAAAGATAGGATTGAATGATACTTATTCGTGTATTGTGGGGAGTCAAAAATACCTAAGAAACGAATACGGAATGAGTGCTGAGAAGATTGCGGAAAGAATTGAAATGTTTTAATATAATAGTATAGAGACTATGATATATCTAATAGATAGGAGGGGGATACCTTAAAATGACTGGAGTAGATAAATATTGATAATCCGCTATATATGAATTTTCTCAGAAAAAGAGCTCCGCAAGGGGCTTTTCTTTTTGTTATCTGAAATAAAAGCTTGACCTTTGTATTGTTGATCAACTAAATGTGAATAAAATAACTTGAATTTGAATCTTTAGAAAAAACGTAAGCCTCCGATACAATCCCCGTTGTCTTGTATCTTTTTTCTCTTGATCTTTGCGCAAAAAAAGATTATGCGAAAAATGAGCAAAGAAGAATTCTTAGAAATTCTATCCCGCCAGTAATGAAGCGGTTTGACGATAAAAGACTCCTGTGTCAATGAAGCCTATACCGAATCTAGTTTTTATCGGGGCTTACGAAGAACTGAAAATGAATTAAAGTAATGGAAATTATAAAGACTAATATAGAAGGAGTCGTTATTATCGAACCCCGTATTTTTTAAGATGATCGTGGTTATTTCTTTGAATCTTTTGCTCAAAGTAAATTAGTGCGAGTTATAAAAGGAGCTGTGTTAGATGTTGCTGTTGATATAAGAAAAGGCTCTCCTACATTTGGGCAATATGTATCTGTAGAATTAACAGGTGAAAATCATCGTCAGTTTTTTATACCTCGTGGATTTGCTCATGGATTTAGTGTTTTAAGTGAAGGAATGATTTTCCAATATAAATGTGATAACTTCTATTCTCCTCAAAGTGAAGGGGCAATAGCATGGAATGATCCGGATTTGAATATTGATTGGCGTATTCCTGCTGAAAAAGTGGTTCTCTCAGAGAAAGACGGTAAGCATCCAAGGTTAAAAGATTGGCAGAATGTGTTTTAGGATATTACTCCAATTACCTGCAATTCAGTTCTTAGAATTGAAATAAACGACGATTGGGAGCGTATTCTTGAACGAACGCACCGATAAAAAGAAAAAAACATTGAGAAGATTGTATTGAATCTTCTCAATGTTTGAATCCAATCATTAAGAAGATTTTTTCAAACTTCCCAATGATTTTTGTAAGCTTTCAAAGTGACATAATGACAAAGAGGACATATGGCCTCTTTTATAAATTCTTATGATGCGTTCTTTAAACTACTTTGCTGATTTTTAATTTATTGAGTGCCTTTTATGGACTGTTTTTATGTGATTGCCGAAATCGTATTTTACGCGAGCTAGATTGTTGCTTTGTTGATGAACGCTTCCGGTAGTTTACCAATAAAGTATTGGATATTGTACGGATTATTTAAAGGATGAAGTGTGGGAGATAGCATTAAGGACAATAATAACTGGTTATGCTCATAATAACAGGAAATCAGGCAGATATTTGTACACGATTTTAGGAAAACATGGCCTTTGCTTTCTGTTTTTTACCTTGCTGGTCTGCTTCTTTTTCCTCATTGCCATCTTCAAAACTATCATGTGCCTTTTTGTCCTTTTGTCTTTTTGAGAGAGAAGGATAAAGCGAAGTGTCGAATGCGGATGAGTGCATGCAACTTTTTGTAAACCAGATTATAACATGCTATTTATTTCTCGGATAGGGAAAACGGAATCCTCAAAATAGGTTGTAATATCGCGTAATATGCTTTTGGGGGAATATTTTTGTGGCAGGCTTCGCAAGCGAGGAGATTTCATTGATCAACAGTTAATTGGTTTAAGAAAATGTGTACAAAAAAGCTAGCTGGTTTCTTTTTTGTTTTCTATTCTTGATAGAAGAGGTGATTTTTTGACATAAAAGCTTTCTTTATTTAATTTATTTTATATCTTTGCTAGCATATCAAGATTACAATCAACTATTTATTCACATAAACTTAATAAAATTATGTTCAAAGCTCCTTTTTCTTTTGACGGTCGTATTCGTAGGATCGAATATTTCCTGTCTGGTATTATCGGTGGTATCGTTTTTGGTGTTGCCTATTCTCTCGGTTTAGCTACTTTGTTTCTTGGTGCGGCTGCCGGTTCCGCGGGTGGTTCCCTGTTTGGTATCTTGATTGGTATCGTAGCGGGAATAGCCTCTATATGGTTCTCTTTGGCGCAGGGCGTGAAGCGGTTGCATGACTTGAACAAGTCCGGTTGGTTGATACTCATTTGCTGTGTTCCTATCATCGGGTGGGTATTCAGTCTTTACATGTTGTTTGCCGATGGTACGGTAGGTCCTAATCAGTATGGTGAAGATCCGAAGAACCGTATGCCATATCAGCCGCAGCCAACTTCTGTAAATGTAACAGTGAATGTGTCGAGAGAAACTCCTGCTGAAGCACCTGCCGAAGAAGAAAAAACAGAAAAAGCCGAATAGTCTTTAATAAGCAGAAATATGGTTGCCTCTTGCAAAATTCGTTTTGCGAGAGGCATTTTTTTACTACCTTTGAGGATTGGTAAACAGAAAAAAGAAGATAAATATGAAAAAAGTAATTTGCAGTGAAAAAGCACCGGGAGCTATCGGTCCTTATAGTCAGGCGATAGAAGCCAATGGAATGGTATTCGTATCGGGTCAGTTGCCTATCGATGCGGCTACCGGAAAGATGGCGGAAGGAATTGAAGAACAGGCACGCCAGTCGTTGGAGAATATAAAACACATCCTGGAAGAAACAGGGTTGACAATGGGAAACATTGTAAAAACGACTGTATTTCTCCAGGATATGTCTTTCTTTGCCGGAATGAACGGTGTATATGCTACGTATTTTGACGGAGCTTTTCCGGCACGTTCGGCTGTGGCCGTAAAGGCTTTGCCGAAGGATGCGTTAGTGGAGATTGAGTGTATCGCGGTTCGCTAACAAATCGGCGACAATAAAACTGCTGCCTCCCACGAAGATGAAGTCTTTAGGGGGGCAGTTTTCTTTTGCTGCCCGCACGGCATCCACTACGGTAGGGTAGGAGGTGCCTTTCAGTCCCGCTTCCGAGGCCATTTTCATCAGCTCATCCTCCGGCATTGCACGTTTCACGCTCGCTTTTGTGAAATAGTAGGTGGCGTCTTTCGGCAACAGTTCCAGAACACTGCTGATATCCTTGTCGCTGACCATGCCGAATACAATATGCAATTCCTGATGCAACTTTTCGTGTATATACTTCAATTGCTTGCGAATACTTTTAAAGCCATCAGCGTTGTGACCTGTGTCGCAGATGAGGTCAGGATAGCTTTGGAGTTTCTGCCAGCGTCCCATCAGACCGGTCATCTCGCATACATTAGAGAATCCGGTATGGTAATCTTTATTACAGATTTCATATCCCAGGTTCTTTAAAATATCCAGTGCTGCCAGGATTGTGAGACAATTTTCTGTTTGATAGAGACCGCTCAGTTCGTAGTATAATCCCGTCATAAAACTGGAATTATGAATGGATATTGCGTCTTTTCTTTTATCCATGATTCTGTCTATCGCACGTATGGCGTCAGCCGGGTTGATAAGAGAGACAAATTGCATCATTTTCATTGGAAGCGTCTGTATCTGCTGAAGTTTTATTTCCTCCTCCAATAATTCCTGCAAATCGGCTCTGGACTCTTTCAGGTTATCATATGACAAATATTGCACATGGGTGAAACTCTTTAATTCTTCCGAGAAGGTGATGAAGGTATTCATTGCCTTGGCTTTCATCGTAAATACTCTTTTCACCGCTCCGGATACTTTTCCCACTACTACCGGAACATCTTCTTTGATAATTCCTGCCTTTTCTTTGGCTATTTTAGTCAGTGTGTGGCCCAGATATTGCATATGGTCGAAACCGATATTGGTAATAACACACAGATCGGGGGTGATGATATTGGTACAGTCCAGACGTCCGCCCATGCCTACCTCGATCACTGCCACATCTACCTTCTGATCGGCAAAATAGCGGAATGCCATTGCCGTGGTAAGTTCGAAGAAAGAAGGGTGCAGAGGTTCGAAAAAGGAACGGTGGTCTTCTACAAAGTTGACCACATACTCTTCGGGAATCATTTCACCGTTGATACGGATACGCTCGCGGAAATCGATCAGATGCGGGGAAGTGAATAACCCGACTTTATAGCCCGCGGCTTGTAGCACGGCAGCGATCGTATGCGAACAGGAACCTTTTCCATTTGTCCCGGCGATATGTATCGTTCTGAATTCTTGATGCGGATGACCTAAATGTTCGTCCAATTTGTGTGTTGTCTCTAAACCTGGCTTATATGCTTTACCACCTATTTGCTGAAACATCGGTGCACTTTCATATAAGTACTTTAAAGTGTTCTGATAATCCATGTTTTATAATATTTAACTCCGGGCAATCTTTATTGCTCGCAAAATTGTTTATCTTTAGAACCATCATTCCAACTGTAAACGGAGGATTGATGAATGAGACTGCAAATATCAACATTAAAATCTAAGAAATCATGGGAACTAAGAAAAATTTTGTAATTGACACAAATGTTATTCTTCACGACTATAATTGTTTGAAGAATTTTCAGGAAAATGATATTTATCTCCCCCTTGTCGTACTGGAAGAACTGGACAAGTTCAAGAAAGGAAACGAGCAGATTAATTTCAATGCCCGTGAGTTTGTCCGGGAACTGGATTTGCTGACAAGTGACGAACTTTTCTCTAAAGGAGTGAGTCTGGGAGAAGGATTGGGACGCCTGTTCATTGTCCCCGGCAATGTGGATGCTCCCAAAGTTCATGAATCTTTTCCGGTGAAGAAACCCGATCATCTGATATTGGCAGCCGTTGAATATCTGGCGGGTAAATATCCGAAGACTCCGGCTATCTTAGTGACCAAGGATGTGAATCTGCGTATGAAGGCACGTTCCATCGGTATTACCAGCGAAGACTATATCACAGATAAAGTATCCAATGTCGATATATTCGAGAAATCCAATGAGATCTTTGAAAACGTGGATCCGGCATTAATCGACCGTATCTATTCCTCCAAAGAAGGCATCGACCTGAGTGAATTTGACTTTAAAGACGTCATTCATCCTAACGAATGCTTCGTTCTGAAAAGTGACCGGAACAGTGTACTGGCACGATACAATCCTTTTACCCATTCCATTTGCCGCGTCACGAAGGGACGCAACTATGGTATTGAACCTCGTAATGCCGAACAGAGTTTTGCTTTCGAGATACTGAACGATCCGAACGTCAAACTGGTGGCATTGACAGGAAAGGCAGGAACGGGTAAGACATTGCTGGCTTTAGCGGCAGCTTTAGGCAAGTTGACTGATTATAAGCAAGTATTGCTGGCACGTCCGGTGGTGGCGTTGTCCAACAAGGATATCGGTTTCCTTCCGGGAGACGCACAGGAAAAAGTAGCTCCATATATGCAACCGCTGTTCGACAATCTGAATGTGATCAAACGTCAGTTTGCCGCTAACTCGACCGAAGTGAAACGTATCGAAGATATGCAGAAGAGCGAGCAACTGGTGATTGAAGCGCTGGCATTTATCCGCGGACGTAGTTTGAGTGAAATGTACTGTATCATTGACGAAGCGCAGAACCTGACCCCGAATGAAATAAAAACGATCATTACCCGTGCAGGCGAAGGTACGAAGATGGTGTTTACGGGAGATATCCAGCAGATTGACCAGCCGTATCTGGATAGCCAGTCCAATGGTCTTGTATATATGATCGACCGTATGAAAGACCAGAATATCTTTGCACATGTCAATCTGGTGAAAGGCGAACGCAGTCAGTTGAGTGAGTTGGCCAGTAATCTGTTATAAATAATAAAGAACTAAAAAAAAGAAGAATGAAGAATTACCGGTAGTATAAATGCGCCGGCGGATTCTTCATTCTTCTTTTTTATTCTTTGTTTCTAGTTCTTCATTCTTAATTTTCTTTCTTACCGAAATATTTTAGGAATTGCGTACGTTCGAACGTATTGATGCCTTGAACGTCTTTAATATTCAGTTTTCCTTTGAACTGAGCAATACTTTCGAAACCTTTCCGTTCCATCCATGCAGATAAGAAGCGGGTGGATTCTCCGATGAATGCGTTCGTGTTCTGATAGACAGCGCTGCAAACTTCTACGGCAGTAGCTCCGGCAAGGATTGCTTTTACTACTGCTTCCGGATTGGAAACACCACCGGAGGCTGCATAATCGATTTTGTCTACCACTGAGGATGCGATTCCAATCCAACGGAGAGGAGTGGCAAGATCGGCGGAAGTGCTGAATACTGCACCGGATATTTGTTCCATATTCTCGATATTGATATCCGGCTGGTAGAAACGGTTGAAGAGAACCACTGCAGCTGCTCCGTTAGCGTACAGCTGATCGATCAGAGCTACAGGATTTGTCAGGTTGTCCCCCAGTTTCATAATCACCGGAATGCTTACTGTCCGTTTGATATGGCGCAGGATGTCGATATGACGCTGCTCAAATGAACCGTACGTATATTGTACATCCGATTGCAATGCCAGAATATTGATTTCCAGTGCATCGGCACCGGCTTCCTGTATCTGTTTGGCAAAGTCTATCCATTCCGCATCCGAATAGCAGTTGATGCTGGCTATGATGGGGATGTTACACTCTTTTTTACTCTCTTTGATTAAGGTGAGATATTCAGCTAATTTATGTTCACGGATATATTCTTCCAGATAATCGCTTGCTTCCGGATAAAAAGCGGGATCTTTCAGTTGATCCGCTTCCAGCATGATTTGCTCCTCAAACAGAGATTTCAGTACGATGGCACCTGCACCTGCTTCTGCCAGTCTCTTATTTTTGCCGGCACTGTTGGTCAGTCCCGAACTACTGATAATGATTGGGTTTCTGAGAGAAAGCCCTGCGAAAGTAGTTTTTAAATCGGTCATAATTATATCTTTTTAAAGTAGTTGGCTACTGATTAATAGTTTCTTTCTCCGAATATCTTGCTTCCTACCCGTACCAGAGTGCTTCCTGCGGCGATTGCTTCGTGATAGTCATGTGACATACCCATCGACAATTCACGGAAAGTATCTGAATCGGCAAACCAGTTTGCTTTTATTTCCTGAAAGAGCCTATTCAGTAAACAAAATTCCCGGTTAATTTGTTCAACATCATCGGTGTTGCTTGCCATTCCCATCAATCCGCAGATGCGTACGTGAGACAGTTCTTTCCATTCGCCGGCATGCAACATATCCTTGCATTCTTCGGGGCTGAAACCGAACTTGGTCTCTTCCTGTGCAACGTGAATCTGTAACAGACAGTTCACGATACGTCCCGCTTTGGCAGCTTGCTTGTTGACTTCCGTCAGCAGTTTGTACGTATCGATTCCATGTATCATCGCTACGTAGGGGATCATGTATTTGATCTTGTTTGTCTGCAAGTGCCCGATAAAATGCCATTCGATGTCTTTCGGCAACGTTTCGTATTTAGCTGTCATTTCCTGCACTTTGCTTTCTCCGAAAATACGCTGTCCCGCCTGATAAGCCTCTTCTATCGCTTCATTGGGATGGAATTTTGAGACAGCAACCAGCCGGACTCCTTGTGGGAGTTCGGCCAGCACTTGCTTAAGATTGTCAGCAATACTCATGGTTACTTATGCTTTTGACGGATCAAACTCCGGTTTGTCATTCGGTCCGGCACTGTAAGGATATACATCCATCAACGGGGTCTCGGATACCATACCGATCTGGTAATCGGCCATCGTTCCTTTCATGCCTTCATCCAGCTTCTTCACTGCGTCACGCAAGTCGGCAGCCTGAACCAGCACTTGGGTAGAAGTCTTTTTCTCTGCACCGCTTTTTTCGTCAAGGGTGATAAAGATAAGTTTGCACTTAAACCAGCGGTCGGCACTTTCCTCGTCGCTGGGGAAAAGTTCGCTATAGTTGGCACGTTTAATGTCCGATACTGTAAATTCTCCTGTTATAAATGGAGTCATCTCCTCGATAATACGTGCTTCTGCTTCTGTAAAGCTGAGTGCATCTACCAGATAAGGTTCAGTCACTTTCTTCTGCATTCCGTTTTCCATCGTTTTCTCGTAACGGATTTTGCACTCAAACCAAGTATGCATTGCCATAATTTTTCTTCTTTTTTAGTTTATTGATTCGTGTAAATTGCCTACAAAGATAAACAAAATACGAAGTAACTACCGAAAGATTTTTATTTTCTTTTATGCAGATTCCTCAATTCGAACGAAAGCATGACGCGGAAAAGTCCGATGATGAAGAAAGTAAAGGAAATCATGTAGACCACGTACAATGCACCTACTGCCGGTTGCCACAATATGATGAGAGCACAGATGATGGCGAGGATACCGAAGGCCATATACCAGCCCCAGTCACGGGTGCCGTAACGTTTGAGGTCGATGGAATAGCCGGTAGAGGAAAAGCCCCGGAACATGAGCCAGAAGGCGATGATAAACGGAATCACTTCCATGCTGACCATCGGATAGGCAATCAGGTAAATACCTAAGATAAGGTCGATAATTCCTCCTACCAGATACCAGCCCCAACTCGGTACTCCCTTGCGGTTGCTGAGGGAGAATATAATTTCGAGAATACCGCTTATCAGCATCGATATGCTGAAAACAATGCTCAGTGCCACATAGCTGCTGAGGGGTGAGAACATAAGCCAAAGGGCGACAATAATATACACGATTCCTAACAGGAGAGAGGTCCACCAGTTTTTTACTGAATGTTTGATCTCATTGAAAACAGTTTCCATACGTTCTTTAATTTTAAATGAATACTCTGTGAATTTGTGGAGGAATAACAAATTGATTTTAGAAAAGGTTTTCGTGTGAACATATTCCGGGGATAAGTTGTTTTTATTATAAAGTAATTTTAAAATGTAAATGCAATATGGCAACAACAAATTTCAAAGGACAACCGGTGAAACTGATCGGTGAATTTATACAAGTAGGAAAAGTCGCTCCTGACTTTGAGTTAGTAAAAACAGATTTGTCTTCTTTCTCCCTGAAAGACCTGAACGGCAAAAATGTGATTCTAAATATTTTTCCAAGCCTGGATACCAGTGTCTGTGCAACATCGGTACGCAAATTTAATAAAATGGGAGCAGGTCTGAAAGATACGGTAGTATTGGCTATCTCCAAAGACCTTCCTTTTGCCCACGCACGTTTCTGTACGACGGAAGGCATCGAAAACGTAATCCCATTGTCAGATTTCCGTTTCTCTGATTTTGACGAGAGCTACGGACTGCGTATGGCAGACGGACCGTTGGCAGGCTTACTGGCACGTGCAGTAGTCGTAATCGGCAAAGACGGCAAAGTGGCATATACGGAACTTGTTCCGGAGATTACTCAGGAACCTGACTATGAGAAGGCATTGGCGGCAGTTAAAGAATAGGTAATAAGTATTAGGTATTAAGTAATAAGTATTAGGTAATAAGTATTAGCCGAAGTCGCTTATTTCATTATTGGCATTAATTATGCGGAGTATTACTTAATACCTATTACCTATTACTTTACATTAAACCTTAACCACATGGACAAAATTCGATTTTTCTTCATCGCCCTGTTAGGTATGGGCGCTGCACACTTGTCGGCTCAAACGGCCGATAGTACACAAACTTCTCCCTGGACAACGGAAGGTTTTGCCGGACTCAAGCTGACGCAGGTTAGTTTGACCAACTGGTCTGCCGGAGGTGACAATTCTGTCGCTTTTGACTTGCAAGGTACTTATCAGGCTAACTATAAAAAGGGAAAGCATATATGGAACAACCGTCTTGAACTGGCTTATGGCTTGAATAAGACAGGGGAGGATGGCATGAGAAAGGCCAATGATAAAATATATATGAATACCAACTATGGGTATTCTATCGCCAAAAACTGGTATGCAAGTGCATTTACCACTTTCCAGACACAATTCTCGCCAGGATACGACTATTCAGTCAATAAGGATGTCGCTATCTCCGAATTTATGTCTCCGGCATATCTGACTACCGGTTTGGGATTCACATATGATCCGGGAAAGATTTTCACGGTTGTATTGTCTCCTGCCTCTTGGCGCGGCACCTTTGTTCTAAATGACCGTTTGTCTGATGAAGGCGCTTTTGGTGTCGATCCCGGCAAACATCTTTTGTCGAGCTTCGGTGCTAATCTGAAAGGAGAGGTGAAATATGAATTCTTAAAGAACATGACTGTATATTCCCGTCTGGACTTGTATTCTGACTACTTGCATAAACCTCAGAATATTGATGTGAACTGGGAAGTGCAGATTAATATGGCAATCAACAAATGGTTCTCCACTACGCTGACCACCAATATGGTCTATGACGATGATATCAAAATAGTTCAGAAAGACGGCAGCAAAGGATCACGTCTGCAATTCAAAGAAGTGCTGGGCGTAGGAGTGCAGTTTAATTTTTAAGTAATAAGTAATAGGTATTAGGTAATAAGTATTAAGTCTTAAACCGTGCGGATAAGCTAATAACACAGCAGCTTCGGTTAATACCTAATACTTATTACCTATTACTTATTATTTATTTCTCTTCATTCCTTTATAAACCAGGAAGCCCACGATGAATATTCCGATTGCGATGAAGCAATAGCCGATTTCGTGGCTGTATTCTGTTACTTTGGCAATCAGTTGTTCTTCGCTTTCGATGCCGGGCACTGTCGAGAGGTAATACCCGATTACGGCGAGGATTGTATTCCATAATCCGGCTCCGATAGTGGTATACAACAGGAAGGTGTGCATTTTCATGCGGGCAAGTCCTGCCGGTATGGAAATCAGCTGGCGAACTGCCGGAATCAATCGGCCGATGAAGGTGGAAAGTGCGCCATGCTTGTCGAAATAAGATTCGGCATGTTGTACTTTGGCTTCGTCGATCAGACACATGTGCCCGATGCGGCTGTTGGCAAATTTATAAATAATGGGACGTCCCAGCCATTTGGCCAGATAATAGTTGATTAATGCGCCGATATCTGCACCGATAGTGGCAAATAAGACTACCAAGTAAATATTAAGCTCGTCATTGACAGCTGCTTTGTATGCTGCCGGCGGGATGATCACTTCCGATGGGAAAGGGATGAAGGAGCTTTCTATAGTCATTAATAAAGTGATTGTCCAATAATTCAGATGTTCGAGACACCACTGGATAAAAGCTACTGATTCCATGTGTTTTTGGGCTAAAGTTTATTAATATGATTATTTATTTCCTTTCTCTTTCTTCATGCGCTTCCAGACTTCTTTGAGCATTTGTTCGCCTTCCTCCGTTTGGTTAGGTCTGGATAGCAGATCCAGAATGATGTCCTCGCTGATCGGATGGGCACTTTCACTGTTGTACTTGAAGAAGTCGTCTATCTCGTTATGCATCAGACTGAGAATACTCAGTTTCTCTGTGACGTCTGCATAGTTGGGATCAATCCGGTATGACTCTTCAAAACAGAGTTTGGCTTGATATAAGTACTCTGCGTCCGAATAGGCCGAAGCTACCAAATACCACATTTCTGCACTCGGTTCCATCACCAGTGCTTTGTCAAAAGCCTTGACTGCCTTTTTTTTCTGACCTTCCTTCATGTAGAGTTTACCTTCTGTCAGATGGATACCGGGATCATCCGGCTGGATCTTTTTGGCTTTTTTACATAACAGATGCGCTTCCTCATGCTTGCCTAGTTGGGAGGCGGCTACAGCTTTGTTGGTATAAGTATCTATCAATAGAGGAGAGTTGCCGGCTCCGTCTGCTACAAAACGGTCGATGACACGTTGGTAGCAATCGTCTGCTTCTTGCCATGCTCCTTTGTTGGAATATGCCATCCCCAAAAACATGTAACCCATTTCGGGAGGAAAGGCTTTGTATTCTATCGCCTTTGTATAATTCTCAATGGCGGCATCCGAATTGTTCAGATAGAAATAGCAATGTCCGCGGTAAGCGTAGGCTTCTCCAAACGTCTCGTCGGCAGCCAGTGCAAAGTCACAGGCTTCGATTGCTTTTTCACTGTCTTCAGCTGCAAAGCGGCATTTGGCAAGTCCCACCCAGTAACTGGCATTGTAGGGATCCATATCAATCAGTTGATTGTAATAGGTCGATGCGGCTTCGAGTTCATTGGTGCCTGCGAGATAGTCTGCCATGACAGCTATGAAATCTTCTTTTTTACCGAATCGGGGGGTACCTTTATCCAACCATTCCTTGGCGGCTTCGGGGTATCCCATATCCATATAGAGATAGATGATATTAATAATTGTTTCCAGTTCATCCGTATCTTCTATGGTATCTAATGTGCTTCGGGCTGCTTCCAGTTGTCCTTCGTTCAGCAGAAGTTCCGCTTTCAGCATTTTTACATCAGTAATATAATCATCTGTGATGCTTTCTGCAACTTTTTTCGCCAGAGGTATTTTACCGGTATCAAGATAAAGATAGGCCTGCTCTACCAGTAGATCTGTGCTGTCGGGATGCAGGTGGAGGCCGTAAGTTATGACCTCTTGCGCTTCGTCGAATTTCCGTTCGGCAGCGTATCGGTCAGCAATGTCGGCTAGTTGGTCTCCGTCCAGATAGAGTTGTCGGTTTTCTGCTTTTGCCGTTTCATATTGAGCGATTAACTCGTTTAGTTCTTTATTTGCGGACGGTGAATTTTTTCTCCCCATTCTGATTTATTTTGATTTGAATAAAGCAGCGCTAAAAAGATGTTTAGGCACGGATTACACAGATTGAAGCGGCTTGTAAGTTACGTGAACTCTTTAAATCCGTGCAATCCGTGTAATCCGTGCCTGAATAATATCATAGATTTATTCCTTATTCGGCTTTTGGCACTGCCTTTTTATGTTTAAGTAGCCTGTGAAGGCTGAATTTTATTTATTGATTTTGCCCCAGGTATCCTTTAATCCTACCGTGCGGTTGAATACAAGTTTCTCCGGAGTCGAGTCTTTGTCGATATTGAAATAACCGATGCGTTGGAATTGCAGGTATGAGAGCACAGGCAAGGTTGCCGCAAACTTCTCGATATAGCAATTCGGCAGAACTTTCAAAGAATCCGGATTGATGATTTCCTTCATTGCTTCCAGAGCTTCGCAGTTCTTTGCTTCACGGATGGCAGCCAGTTCGTCGCGTGGGTTTTCTACTTTCCACAGACGGTCGTAGAGGCGTACTTCTGCTTGCAGGCAGTGGTTGCAGCTTACCCAGTGGAGCGTACCTTTCACTTTGCGGTTGGCATCCGGCATACCGCTGCGGGTGTTCGCGTCATATTCACAATATACTTCTGTGATTACGCCGTTCTCATCCTTCTTGCATCCGGTACATTTTACGATGTAAGCGTTTTTGAGGCGTACTTCCTGTCCCGGAGTCATGCGGAAATATTTCTTGGGCGCGTCTTCCATAAAGTCTTCGCGTTCCATCCATAATTCACGGCTGAACTCGATCATGTGGCTTCCTGCTTCCGGATCTTCCGGATTGTTGATAGCTTCCAGTTCCTCCACTTGTCCTTCCGGATAGTTGGTGATGATGAGTTTCACTGGGTTGATGACAGCAGATACGCGGGTAGCACGGCTGTTCAGATCGTCACGTACGGAACTTTCCAGCAATGCGATATCGTTCAGGGCATCGTAAGTCGTATAACCGATTTTATCGATAAATTTATGAATAGATTCCGGAGAATAACCACGACGGCGGAAGCCGCAGATGGTCGGCATACGGGGATCGTCCCATCCGTTCACCAATCCTTCTTTTACCAGCGTCAGCAGGTTGCGTTTGCTCATCAGCGTGTAGCTCAGGTTCAGCTTGTTGAACTCAGTCTGACGGGGACGGTTGTCGTTCAGATCCTTACCTTCTTTCAGCCAGTCGATGAAGAGATCATAGAGCGGACGGTGTACCACAAATTCGAGCGTACACAGAGAGTGGGTTACTCCTTCAAAGAAGTCACTCTGTCCGTGGGCGAAGTCGTACATCGGATAAGCCTTCCAGGTAGTACCTGTGCGGTGGTGCGGATGCTTCACGACACGATAGATGATCGGGTCGCGGAAGTGCATATTAGGATTGGCCATGTCGATTTTGGCACGGAGCACCATAGCGCCTTCTTCTATCTCACCGCTGTTCATCTTCTTGAAGAGTTCCAGGCTTTCTTCGATTGGGCGGTCACGGTACGGGCTGTTCACACCTGCTTGCGTGGGAGTACCTTTTTGCTGGGCAATCTGTTCGGCAGTTTGCTCGTCGATATATGCTTTTCCTTCCTCGATGAGGCGGATGGCGAAGTCCCATAATTGCTGGAAATAGTCGGAAGCGTAGTATTCGTTTCCCCATTGGTAGCCAAGCCATTGAATATCTTCTTTGATGGCTTCTACGTATTCCACGTCCTCTTTGGTCGGGTTTGTGTCGTCGAAACGAAGGTTACATACACCGCCATGTCTGGCAGCGATGCCGAAATCAAGGCAAATAGCTTTGGCATGACCGATGTGAAGGTATCCGTTCGGCTCGGGCGGGAAGCGGGTCTGCACTTTTCCACCATTTTTACCTTCCTTCAAATCCTTCTCTACTGCCTGTTCAATAAAGTTCAGGCTTTTCTTATCGCCTGTGTCTTCGTTTTTAATATCTGTCATAACGTTAAAATGTTAACTCTATTTATAGGCTACAAAAGTAGGACATTTTTTTTATTTTACTGGAATATAACCGCTCTTTTTTATAATCTCCTGTCCTTCGGGCGAAAGAATGAAGTTGATCAGAGGAGCTACCTGCTCTTTGTTCTTCACATTATAATAGTAATAAAGGGGGCGGACAATGGGATAAGTTTTGTTCGTTGCGTTCTCCACTGTCGGGGCGGCGTAGTGACTTCCGTCATACGAAACGGAAAGCGTTTTGGTGCGGGGAGATACGTATGCCAGCCCGACGTACCCGATGGCTCCCTTCGTCTGACTGACGGACTGGATGATAGCACCCGTGGCGGGCATGGAAAGGCTGCCTGCCATATAGTTCTTGTTTTTCAGCACGTTTTCCTTGAAGAATTCGTAAGTTCCAGAAGAGGTTTCGCGGGAATAGACAACTATTTTGCGGTCGTCTCCGCCCACTTGCTTCCAGTTGGTGATCTTTCCGCGGAAGATGTCTTCCAGCTGCTGGCGGGTGAGCTGTTTCACCGGATTGGAAGGGTGCACCACTACGGCAAGGGCGTCGTAGGCTACGATCACCTCGTCCACCTCTTGTCCGGCTTCTTTGGTTTTCATCTTTTCGCTGAATTTGATCGGACGGGAAGCCATGGCAATATCCGTCGTATTATCCATCAGTGCGGAGATGCCGACCCCGGTGCCTCCTCCGGTGACAGTGACCCGCGCATCCGGATGCTGATTCATAAATCGCTCTGCTGTTTGTTGGGCAACAGGCAATACGGTGTCGCTGCCTTTGATGCGCTGTGCGTTGGCGCTGAGAGACAGAAGGGAAAGGGCGATTAATAAATTTCTTCTCACTTTCATAATTATTCTTTTTATTGTTGGTGCAAATAAAACAATCACATATTACATTTTTGTTTCAGACAAGGGAGAAATAATGTTTGTAACACAAATGTAACAGCATTGAAATACTTCCTTCAAACGTTAGTCACACCTCCTTAATAAGGAGTTGCTTTCTTTGCATCAGAAAACCAATAGGTATGAAGAAGATTTTTGAGAAAATAATAGAAGGAATTCTGACTTGTAGCGGTTTCGTAACAAGTATTACAATCCTGCTGATCGTGCTTTTCCTGTTTACGGAGGCTTTCGGGCTGTTCAATAGCAAGGTGATTGAAGAAGGGTACGTGTTGGCTCTGAACAAAGGCAATAAGGTAAATACGCTGAGCCCTGCTCAGATAAAGGACGTTTTCGACGAGGAGATAACGAACTGGAAAGAACTCGGTGGGGAGGATCTCCCTATCCGGGTTTTTCGTTTGGAAGACATCACGGAGTATTATACGGAGGAAGAACTGGGTCCGGCTTACGAGTATGCCGGTGAAAGAATCACGCAGTTGGTGGAAAAAACGCCCGGTATCGTGGCTTTTGTTCCGCAGAAATTTATAGTACAGCCCGATGCGGTGCATTTTATCAAGGATAATACCATTTCGGTAAAGGATGTCTTTGCGGGTGCCGAATGGTTTCCGACAGCGACTCCTGCCGCCTTATTCGGGTTTCTGCCGTTGATAGCGGGTACCTTGTGGGTGAGTCTGTTCGCTATACTTTTTGCGCTTCCGTTCGGGCTTTCGGTATCTATCTATATGTCTGAGGTCGCCAATCCGAAGGTGCGTAACTGGCTGAAACCGATTATTGAGCTGCTGAGTGGTATTCCTTCGGTGGTTTATGGCTTTTTCGGCCTAATCGTCATTGTTCCGCTGATTCAGAAATTCTTTGATCTGCCGGTAGGGGAGAGCGGTTTGGCAGGAAGTATCATTTTGGCTATCATGGCGCTGCCTACTATCATAACGGTTACCGAAGATGCCATGCGTAATTGCCCGCGTTCGATGCGGGAAGCAAGTCTGGCGCTGGGAGCTTCGCAGTGGCAGACTATATATAAGGTCGTGATTCCCTATTCGATCTCCGGAATCACTTCCGGAGTGGTGCTGGGCATCGGACGCGCCATCGGAGAGACAATGGCAGTATTGATGGTAACGGGTAATGCCGCAGTGATACCGACAACGATTCTCGAACCGCTCCGCACGATTCCGGCAACGATTGCGGCGGAACTGGGAGAAGCTCCGGCAGGAGGACCGCACTACGAAGCGTTGTTCCTGTTGGGTGTCGTACTGTTCTTTATAACATTAATCATCAACTTTAGCGTGGAGTATATCTCTTCTAAAGGAATAAAACGTAGCAAGTGATATGGAAATACGAAGTAATAATAAAGCGAAACACCGTTCTCAGAGGCTGGCTTTCGGAATTTTCCGGTTGTTGAGTCTCTGCATAGTGTTGATTTTGTTTGCGATTCTCGGTTTCATTATATATAAGGGAGCGGGCGCTATCAGTTGGGACTTCATCACTTCGGCACCTACGGACGGGATGACCGGCGGAGGTATCTGGCCGGCTATTGTCGGTACTTTCTATCTGATGGTTGGCAGTGCGCTTTTCGCTTTTCCGGTGGGAGTGATGAGTGGAATCTATATGAATGAATATGCTCCGAAAGGGAAGCTGGTACGTTTTATACGAGTGATGACGAATAATCTGAGCGGTATTCCTTCTATCGTTTTCGGTCTGTTCGGTATGGCGCTGTTTGTCAATTATATGGGCTTCGGTGACAGTATTCTGGCGGGTTCTTTGACGTTAGGTTTACTTTGCGTACCTTTGGTTATTCGTACTACAGAGGAGGCGTTGAAAGCGATTCCCGACAGTATGCGTGAAGGAAGCAGGGCATTGGGGGCTACCAGATTGCAGACGATCTGGCATGTGATTCTTCCGATGGGGATGCCGAACATCATTACAGGATTAATCCTTGCTTTGGGACGTGTTTCAGGCGAGACGGCACCGATTCTGTTTACCTGTGCCGCTTACTTCCTGCCGCAGTTGCCGACGAGCATTCTGGACCAGTGTATGGCGCTGCCGTATCACCTGTATGTGATTTCGACCAGCGGAACGGATATGGAAGCGCAGTTGCCGTTGGCTTATGGTACGGCTTTGGTACTGATTGTGATTATCCTTTTGGTTAATCTGCTGGCAAATGCATTGAGAAAATATTTCGAGAAAAGAGTAAAAACGAATTGATAAGTATATGGATACAATAAAAATAGATGCGCGTGATGTAAACTTCTGGTATGGTGATTTTCACGCTTTGAAGGGGATTAGCATGGAGATTGAAGAAAAGTCTGTAGTTGCCTTTATAGGACCGTCAGGATGTGGCAAATCGACTTTCCTTCGTCTTTTCAACCGGATGAACGACTTGATTCCCGCTACCCGTCTGGAAGGTGAAATCCGGATTGACGGGCATAATATTTATGCCAAAGGGATGGAAGTGGACGAGCTTCGCAAGAATGTGGGCATGGTTTTCCAGCGCCCTAACCCTTTCCCGAAAAGCATATTCGAGAATGTCGCTTACGGGCTTCGCGTCAATGGAGTGAAAGATAACGCTTTCATCCGCCAGCGGGTAGAAGAGACGCTGAAAGGGGCTGCGCTTTGGGATGAGGTGAAAGATAAACTGAAAGAGTCTGCCTATGCTTTATCCGGTGGACAGCAGCAGCGTCTTTGCATTGCCCGTGCCATGGCGGTATCTCCTTCGGTACTGTTGATGGATGAACCGGCTTCCGCGCTCGATCCTATTTCTACGGCCAAAGTAGAGGAACTGATTCATGAACTGAAGAAGGACTATACAATCGTGATCGTAACTCACAATATGCAGCAGGCGGCACGTGTCAGTGACAAGACGGCTTTCTTCTACTTGGGAGAGATGGTAGAGTATGGTGATACGAAAAGGATATTCACCAACCCTGAGAAAGAGGCTACCCAGAATTATATCACAGGACGTTTCGGCTAAGCGCCACCGGAGTGTTTGTGAAAAACGAGAATATTAATCATTTATATATATATAGACTATGGTAAAGTTTATAGAATCGGAACTCATTCTATTGAAGAAAGAAGTGGATGAAATGTGGACACTGGTGTACAATCAGCTTGACCGTGCAGGGGAAGCAGTCATGACACTTGACAAGGAACTGGCACAACAGGTAATGGTTCGCGAACGTCGGGTGAATGCCTTTGAACTGAAGATCGACAGTGATATAGAGGATATCATTGCATTGTATAATCCGGTGGCGATTGATCTCCGATTTGTGCTGGCAATGCTGAAAATCAATACGAATCTGGAACGTCTGGGGGACTTTGCAGAAGGGATAGCCCGTTTCGTTATTCGCTGTAAAGAACCGGTGCTGGACGCCGATCTGCTGACTCGTCTGCGTTTGGGAGAGATGCAGGCAGAGGTATTATCCATGCTGGAACTGGCAAAACGTGCCTTGAACGAAGAGAACATTGAAATGGCAACGGTGGTATTCGGCAAAGATAATCTGCTGGATGATATCAATGCGGAAGCCACAGGCATCCTGGCAGATTACATCCGCGAACATCCGGAGACGGCGCATACATGTGTTGACTTGGTTGGTGTGTTCCGCAAACTGGAGCGTTCGGGCGACCATATTACTAATATAGCCGAAGAAATAGTCTTCTTTATTGATGCGAAAGTCTTAAAACATAGCGGAAAAGTGGACGAAAACTACCCGAAATCGTAATTTTTTGCATGTTTTTAAACAAAAATTAGGGCTACTTAGAAAATAATCCTATATTTGTCCCTTGTAACGGACAAGTTATGGGCGGTTTTGCGTCAAATGATAATAAATCCAAAGAAATTTCAAAAAGATGTTATATGACATGTTTTATAATTTGGAGAGTATCAGTAAAAGCGACTATATTTGCACCGTTATCCTGAAAACAATCTTTTTACCTTAAAAAAAAACTAATACCTATTGAAAACTGAAAAATGGAGCTTTGTGTAAAGCCCCATTTTTTTTTGCTCTTATTTTTTAAGCTCCTTCCTTATTTGTATCTTTGAGCCGTACTAAAATAAATAACATTATGTTTTCTGGAATCGTAGAAGAGTACGCTACTTTGGTAGCACTGGTGAAAGACCAGGAGAATATACACTTTACATTTAAGTGTTCGTTTGTAAATGAGCTGAAGATTGATCAGAGTATTTCTCACAACGGAGTATGCCTGACGGTAGTGAGTCTGACCGATGATACGTATACGGTAACTGCCATGAAAGAAACGCTGGACCGTTCGAATCTTGGTTTGCTGAAAGTGGGCGATAAGGTGAATGTAGAGCGCAGCATGATGATGAATGGCCGACTGGACGGACATATCGTGCAGGGACACGTAGACCAGACTGCTACTTGTGTGGAAATCAAGGATGCGGAAGGAAGCTGGTATTTTACATTTAAATATGCATTTGATAAGGAAATGGCGAAACGTGGTTATATCACGGTAGACAAGGGTTCGGTGACTGTTAATGGTGTCAGTCTGACGGTATGCAATCCGACGGATGATACTTTCCAGGTAGCTATCATACCTTATACTTACGAATATACCAACTTTCATACATTTGAAATCGGTAGCGTAGTGAATATCGAATTTGATATCATCGGTAAATATATCAGCCGGATGATTCAGTATAGATAATTAAAAAATAGATGTCTGATGGATTTTCTGCAATTGGTACTGTCTCGTCAGAGTGACCGGGCGTATGATAAAGAGCGCCCGGTAGAAGCAGAGAAGCTGGAGCGCATTCTGGAAGCTGCTCGTCTGGCTCCTTCTGCCTGCAATGCGCAGCCATGGAAGTTTGTGGTCGTGACGGACCATGAGCTGGCTTCAAAAGTGGGGAAGGCGGCAGCCGGACTTGGCATGAATAAGTTCGCCAAAGATGCCCCTGTACATATTCTGGTTGTAGAAGAGTCTGCTAATATTACATCCTTGCTTGGAGGAAAAGTAAAAGGCAAGCATTTCCCGCTGATTGATATTGGAATCGCTGCTGCTCATATCACATTGGCTGCAGAGAATGAAGGACTGGGTTCCTGCATCTTGGGCTGGTTTGATGAAAAAGAGATCAAGGAATTGACAGGTATTCCTGCTTCTAAACGTTTATTGCTGGATATTGCAATCGGGTATCCGGTGAAAGAGAAACGAAAGAAGATGAGGAAGCCGAAAGAAAAGGTCATTTCTTATAATCAATACTAATTGAAAAAAGATTACTCCTTGGACTTGCCGGAGTAGATATACAGTAAAAAGCCTCGTTGGTTTAAAAGGAAGAGGTCGTTCCTTTAAAACCAACGAGGCTTTCCTTTAAAACCAACGGCCTGTTTCTTTTAAAGGAAAAATCAAGAGTCTTTAATTTCTTGATTATGAGGTATTTGCCTAAATATGGTTCTCAAAATTGAGAATTGGTAAAAAACAAAGACGTTTATGGGAATTTCTATAGGTCTTTCAGTAGCACTTTACTTGCCTTCTTATAGTATTCTTCTCTGGATTCAGTCAGTACTTTCCATTCGTCATTAAACTCCTCATCCTTGTCGATCTTGAAGTTTTCGGACCCATAAGTATCCAGTCGGTCGAGCAAGATGGCTACATTCAGCTGGTTAATATCCATAGAGGGTTGGTAACCAATATCTTCACTCTTTTGGTCGGACACTACTTCATGGATCAGGTCTATTTCTTGTAATTGATAGAGTACCTGATTAGTCAGCCGGATAGGGATTTGATGCTCTTCCGATATCTCTGCTGCTGTATAAGGCGGTTCATTCTTTTCGAAACGTTTGGCGATAAGCGACATGATCAGGATAGAGATAAAGTCCCGGTAACGTCTGCTGATGTTGCGGGTATCCTGATCGAAGCTAAAGCTGCGGATATTTTGTCCGGCATACGTCAATTCAGCTCCGAACAGACAGATGGTCCATGAGATTTGCAGCCAGAGCAGAAACAAGGGGAGAGCGGCGAAGCTACCGTAGATAGCATTGTATTTCGATACCCATAACTGGCTGTTGATATACAGGAACTGGAAAGCCTGATAAGCGGAACCTGCGAGGATACCTGCAATCAGAGCGTGCTTGAATTTTACTTTCGTGTTGGGCATGAAGATATACAGCCCTGTAAACATCAGCCAAGTCAAAACAAATGGGATAAGGCGGATCATGAACTTCATGACGGGAGCCAGTAAAACGAAATCGTCCATCTGCTTCAGAACGGTACTCACAAACAGAGAAAGACCGCCCGATACCACAATCAGAATCGGCATGAGCAGGAACATGGAGAAATAGTCCGTAATCTTCCGGTACATGGAACGCGCTTTCTTTACTTCCCAAATACGGTTGAAAGTGATTTCGATATTGCTCACCAGATTGATCACGGTCCATAGTAACATCACCAGACCTACCCCAATGAAAATACCGCCTTTGGTTTGCGAGAGGTAGGAGTTGACGAAAGAAAGAATAGCTTCCGTCGTTTCTATATTTCCCCCGAAGCCGCTCCGAAACTGGTGCTCCATCAAATTATCAAATCCGAATCCGCGGGCCACGGCGAATAGGATGGCGAGTATAGGCACAATAGCAAGCAGTGTGCTGTATGTCAGTGCTGAGGCCTTGTTTGCCATCCGGTCTTTAGTAAATCGGTTGATGCAGAGATAGATGGTTTTGATAATATTGTAGAGCGAGAATTTCGTTCTAGTCACTTCATCTTCCGTGATGCGCCAGATGTCATACGTGATGAATTTCCATATATCGGTGATTTTCTTCTTCATGGCTCAGAATTTTAAAAAAGCAGTTTAAAAAAGAAAAAAAGCAGTCAGCCTGTAAGCCGAGTTCTGTACCTTATAGATATAAGGTGCCTGTCATTTATCTGAGTGGCGTGTCACCACGACACTTTAGCGGTCTACCCTCCGACATGGAGCGAGCAGCTCTCATAACGCCGGTTTACATGACCTTACAACTCCTAAGACGTACAGCCCGTATGTCGCCATACGACTGGTAGGCTCTTACCCTACCTTCTCACCCTTACCTCTCCCCGAAAGGAGCGGCGGTTATTTTCTTCTACGTTACTCTACCCTTGCGGACAGCTTTCTGTTAGGAAGTAGGATGCTCTGTGTTGCCCGGACTTTCCTCCTGCGCGAAACGCGCACGCGACAGACCGGCCAACTGCTTTAGACTGCAAAAATACGTCATTTATTTTGTTTTAGCCAAAGAAAGTGTCACAAATAGAAATAATTTCTACCTTTGCTATCATTAAATCATGATTCAATGAAGAAAAATATCCTTTTTTTCTATTGCTTGCTGGTAGTAGCGGTAGTTAGTCTGAAAGCTCAGGAAATACGCCCCATGCCTGCTGATTCGGCTTATGGGGTAGTACATATTTCTGTTTGTAATATGCGCGATGAAGGTAAGTTTACGTCCGGGATGAGTACGCAGGCGCTGCTTGGAATGCCGGTCAAGGTATTGCAATATACCGGCTGGTATGAGATTCAGACTCCGGATGACTATACGGGATGGGTACACCGGATGGTGGTTACTCCGATGTCGAAAGAGCAATACGATGAATGGAACCGTGCTGAGAAGATCGTAGTGACTTCCCACTACGGATTTACGTACGAAAAACCGAATGATGACTCTCAGACCGTATCGGATGTCGTTGCCGGCAACCGTCTGAAGTGGGAGGGGAGCAAAGGGCGCTTTTACAAAGTGTCTTATCCCGACGGTCGCCAGGCATATATATCCAAACATATTTCACAACCCGAAACGAAGTGGAGAGCTTCATTGAAACAGGATGTCGAAAGCATTATTCAAACCGCCTATACAATGATCGGAATCCCCTATCTGTGGGCGGGAACTTCTTCGAAAGGAGTCGATTGCAGCGGTCTGGTCCGGACAGTGCTTTTTATGCACGATATAATCATTCCGAGAGATGCGTCGCAACAGGCTTATGTAGGCGAACGCATTGAAATCGCTCCTGATTTCTCCAACGTGCAACGCGGAGATCTCGTCTTTTTCGGTCGCAAAGCCACAGCCGACCGCAAAGAAGGCATTTCGCATGTCGGCATCTATCTGGGCAACAAACGCTTCATCCATGCCTTGGGAGACGTACATATCAGCAGCTTTGATCCCGAAGACGAGTACTACGACGAGTTCAACACCGGCCGTCTGCTTTTTGCCACCCGCTTCCTGCCTTATATAAATAAGGAGAAAGGTATGAATACCACTGACCATAACCCTTATTATCTATATGACTAATCATTATCCATTATCAATTATCCATTCAACAAATGCCAAATAGAAGAGATTTCCTGAAAACGGCCGCCTTTGCAACTTTAGGCTCCAGAATAGCTGTCAGCCAGGCATTGGCGGGAGAATCTGTAGCTTCCACCATTCATATAAACAAACAGGGTATGGGAGGAAAGATGAAAATGACTTTTTTCCCTTATGAGTTAAAGTTGAGGCACGTCTTTACGGTAGCCACTTATTCGCGCACCACCACACCCGATGTGCAGGTAGAAATCGAGTATGAGGGAGTGACCGGATATGGAGAGGCGTCAATGCCCCCTTATCTTGGGGAGACGGTGGAGTCGGTGATGAACTTCCTTAAAAAAGTAAATCTGGAGCAATTCAGTGATCCTTTTCAGTTAGAGGACATTTTGTCATACGTTGACAGTCTGTCTCCGAAAGACACGGCGGCAAAGGCAGCGGTAGATATTGCCCTTCATGATTTGGTGGGAAAGCTGCTGGGAGCTCCGTGGCATAAGATATGGGGATTGAATAAGGAAAAGACCCCTTCCACCACCTTTACGATCGGTATCGATACGCCCGATGTGGTTCGTGCCAAAACAAAAGAGTGTGCAGACCGGTTTAATATATTAAAGGTAAAGCTGGGAAGAGACAACGATAAGGAAATGATAGAGACGATCCGTTCGGTGACAGACCTTCCGATTGCCATAGATGCCAACCAAGGATGGAAAGACCGCCAATACGCGCTCGATATGATCCATTGGCTGAAAGAGAAGGGGATTGTGATGATAGAGCAGCCCATGCCGAAGGAGCAACTGGATGACATAGCCTGGGTGACGCAGCAAAGCCCTCTGCCGGTGTTTGCCGATGAGTCGTTACAGCGTTTAAAGGATGTGGCCGCTTTGAAGGGCGCATTTACGGGAATCAATATCAAACTGATGAAATGTACCGGTATGCGTGAAGCATGGAAGATGGTGACGCTGGCGCACGCTTTGGGAATGCGCGTGATGGTGGGCTGTATGACGGAGACTTCGTGTGCGATATCTGCCGCCTCGCAATTTTCTCCGGCGGTCGATTTTGCTGACCTCGATGGTAACCTGCTTATCTCCAACGATCGCTTCAAAGGGGTAGAAGTGGTGAAGGGGAAAATCACCTTGAATGACTTACCCGGAATCGGTGTCATGAAAATCTGATCTTACTGAATGAATGTCAGACTGTTAAAGCCATCTGACATACAACGAATGTAAATTTGTCAGTTGCTGTCGTTAAGCGCTGTTAAGCCTCAAATATTCTCTGTTAAAAGAGGACAAAAAAGAGTGACAAGTAGAATAAGTGAACGATATTTGTTATTATTTTAACGTCGTAAAAGTTAAAACAATGTCGAATATTAACATTTTAAAGAATTATAAATCATGAAACAGACAACAAAGAACATTCTGGGAGTAGGAGCTATTATTCTTCTTAGCTCAGGAGTTGCAGGATTGACAACTTATAAATTGTTGCAATCCAATGATGCTGCCAAGGAGACATCTTTTAATGAGATGTTCCAGCAGAATCCCAATGTCAAATTGGCTGCTTTTGACGCGGTAAACGCTCAACCGGTTGACTTGACACAAGCTGCGGAGAATTCGCTTCATGCTGTCGTACATATAAAGTCTACTCAGGAAGCTAAAACAAGAACCGTTCAGCAAGCACCGGATATTTTTGACTTCTTCTTTGGAGACGGACGCGGACAGCAGCGTCAGGTACAATCCCAGCCTCGTGTTGGCTTTGGTTCCGGAGTCATCATTTCTAAAGACGGATATATCGTGACCAACAATCACGTAATTGAAGGTGCCGATGAGATCAGTGTGAAACTGAATGACAACCGTGAGTTCAGAGGACGTGTGATCGGTACTGACCCGAGCACAGACCTTGCTCTGATCAAGATTGAGTCGGAAGATGATCTGCCTACTATTCCGGTCGGAGATTCCGAAACACTGAAAGTAGGAGAGTGGGTACTCGCTGTAGGAAACCCTTTCAATCTGAACTCTACAGTGACAGCAGGTATCGTAAGTGCCAAAGCCCGTACTCTGGGAGTATACAATGGTGGTATTGAATCTTTCATCCAGACAGATGCCGCTATCAACCAAGGGAATAGTGGTGGTGCACTGGTGAATGCGAAAGGCGAACTGGTAGGTATCAACTCCGTGTTGTCTTCACCTACGGGAGCATACGCAGGATACGGCTTCGCTATTCCTACCAGCATCATGACTAAGGTAGTTGCCGACCTGAAACAATACGGAACGGTACAGCGTGCCCTCCTTGGCATCAAGGGAGCTTCTTTGGGCAGCAGCATCATGGAAGATCAGAGTCCTATCGATAAGTCCGGTACTACACTGCGTGATAAAGCGAAAGAATTTGGCGTGGTAGACGGCGTATGGGTACGTGAAATCGTTGATAACGGTTCGGCTGCCGGTGCTGATATCAAGGTAGACGACGTCATTGTCGGTGTGGATAACAAGAAAGTACATAACTTTGCCGACCTGCAGGAAGCATTGGCTAAACACCGTCCGGGCGATAAGGTAACTGTGAAACTGGTTCGTGCCAAGAAAGAAAAGTCAGTCGAAGTGACGCTGAAGAACGAACAGGGTACTACCAAGATCGTGAAGGAAGCTGGTATGGAAATTCTGGGTGCTGCATTCAAAGAACTGCCGGATGATTTGAAGAAACAGCTGAATCTCGGCTATGGTCTGCAAGTGACAGGCGTTTCTTCCGGTAAGATGTCAGATGCAGGAGTTCGCAAAGGTTTCATCATCCTGAAAGCTAACGACCAGCCGATGCGTAAAGTTAGCGATCTGGAAGAAGTGATGAAAGCCGCTGTTAAGTCTCCGAATCAGGTATTGTTCCTGACCGGCGTATTCCCGTCCGGCAAGCGCGGATACTTTGCAGTAGACCTGACTCAGGAATAAGTTATAAATTAAGGTAAGAAGATTGTAGGATAAGCTAATGAAATAGAAAAAGGATGCCGTCACACAACTTGTCGGCATTCTTTTTTGTTTTATTAGTTGAAAATATAGTGAAAAAGTTGCCTAAATATGTATGTTAACAAATTATTTGTCGTAACTTTGCACTCCAAATCTGTTTTTAAAGAATGAGACAACTAAAGATTACCAAAAGTATCACTAACAGAGAGAGCGCTTCTCTTGACAAGTATTTGCAGGAAATCGGCCGTGAGGACCTGATTACAGTCGAGGAAGAAGTGGAACTCGCTCAGCGCATTCGTAAGGGTGACCGTGTAGCATTGGAAAAATTGACACGTGCCAATCTTCGTTTCGTCGTATCTGTGGCTAAGCAGTACCAGAACCAGGGTTTGAGTTTGCCTGACTTGATTAATGAAGGCAATTTAGGACTGATCAAGGCCGCCGAAAAGTTTGATGAAACACGTGGATTCAAGTTTATCAGCTACGCTGTATGGTGGATTCGCCAGTCTATTCTGCAAGCATTGGCAGAGCAGTCGCGTATTGTTCGTCTCCCGTTGAATCAGGTAGGTTCGCTGAATAAGATCAGCAAAGCCTTCTCAAAGTTCGAACAGGAAAACGAGCGGCGTCCGTCTCCCGAAGAGTTGGCAGATGAACTGGAAATTCCGGTTGACAAGATCTCTGATACGCTGAAGGTATCCGGCCGTCATATTTCGGTGGATGCGCCTTTTGTGGAAGGAGAAGACAACAGCCTGCTGGATGTGTTGGTAAACGACGATTCGCCTATGGCGGACCGCTCTCTGGTTAATGAGTCTCTTGCGAGGGAAATTGATAGAGCTCTTTCTACGTTAACCGAACGCGAAAAAGAAATCATACAGATGTTTTTCGGTATCGGACAACAAGAAATGACATTGGAAGAAATCGGCGATAAGTTTGGCCTCACACGTGAGCGCGTTCGTCAGATTAAAGAAAAAGCAATTAGAAGACTAAGACAAAGTAATCGTAGTAAATTGCTCAAATCCTACTTGGGATAAGTGAGGAATATCAGTTTCTGAAAAAAAGAATTAGGGGTCGCATAAGCTACACTTCTTGGAGTAATCATCTGAAGAATGTACTTATGCGACTTTTTATTTAGCCGTTATTCGTCAATACTATACTATGCACCATTTTATGAAGAAGTCTGCTCTGATATTATTCACGCTTGTTGGTTTGGGCATTGGCATCGTAGCCAAGGCCGAACAACCCTTGCGGGAAAAGGCCCTTGCGGCGAAAACCTATTGCGTAGAGAAAGGATTTAATACGAATTATTGCTTTCTGATAGATTTCAGCATTCCTTCCGGCAAGAAACGTTTCTTTGTCTGGGATTTCAAAGGCGATTCCATCAAATATTCAAGTCTGTGTGCTCATGGATATGGCAAGGAGAGCACGCCGAAGAAACCGGTATATAGTAATGTGGAAGGCAGCTATTGCTCTTCTTTGGGGAAGTATAAGGTAGGAATCCGTTCGTATAGTAAATGGGGGATTAATGTACATTATAAACTGCATGGATTGGAATCGACCAACAGCAATGCTTTCAAGCGTTACATTGTGCTTCATTCGTACACTCCGGTACCGACTTTGGAGATATACCCCATGCATCTTCCATTGGGGATCAGTCAGGGATGTCCTGTGATCTGTGATGACGTGATGCGGAAGGTCGATGCGCTGCTGAAAGCCGAGAAGAAGCCCGTGTTGCTATGGATATATGAATAGAAATACTAAATCTTAATGATAAATAGATGATATTTCCTCTTTTTTGTTACCTTTGCCACAATTAAAAATTTATGATATGAAATACGTAAAAATACTATTTGCAATGGCACTTGTGTTGACAATGTGCTCGGCTTTCTCTTTAAAGAAAGACCACTCAAAAACAGTTTATGCCTTCGGAATTGCCGCTTCCTTTACGGATACAGTCGTGTATTTTACGGATATTCAAATATTGGATAGCGCAAAGGTTAGCAAGGAAGGTTTTCTGACTCATCGTGATCTGTACAGCTATCAGCTGAAGAATTATGTGGAAGATAACGGACTGCAACAGAATAGTACCTGTATGATCTATTTCTCAGAAAACAGGAAAAAACTGGAGAAAGAGGCAACGAAGATTCTGAGTAAATATAAAAGGAACAGGAATACCACAGTAACACGGATTGATACTGATAAATTCCACTTTATAAAACCGGAAGAGTAAAAGATTAATTGTTAATATGATAGGAGATGCAGGTTTGCATCTCTTATTTTTTTATCTTTGCAGCCGTAACTAATTGGTAATCTAATGAAAAAGATTAAAATATTATCCCTTCTCATGGGTTTGGCTGCGTTGTTTGCAGCTTGTGAGAATAATGAAAACGAAGGTCCTGAAGGACCCGAACCACGTGAGCAGGTAGGACGTACAGTGTTGGTTTATATCGTGGGGGATAATGGAGTCAGTGAGTTATCAAGCCTTTTTAAAGTCAACTTTAGCGATATGAAGGCGGGTATGGAAGAGGTTGATTATTCCAAGTGTAATTTGGTTGTTTATAGTGAGATGGTAAATGACGTTCCTCACTTGATTTCATTGAAACAGAAGAATGGTAAAGTAGTGGCCGATACTCTTTTTACTTATGATGAACAAAATCCGCTGGATAAGGAAGTTATGGCCAGTGTTATTTCCCAAACAGTTAGTTATTTCCCGGCAGATAGTTATGGGTTTGTATTTTTGTCTCATAGCTCTTCATGGGTGCCGGCCAGTAATAATGCGAACTCTCGCTCCATCGGATATTATCGTAGGACTCAGATGAATATACCGGATTTCCGTGAAGCATTGTCCTCTGCTTTTCCAAAACCATTAAAATTCATATTGTTTGACTCATGTAATATGCAATCTGTGGAAGTCGCCTATGAACTTCGTGACTGTGCCGAATATTTTATTGGTTCTCCTACGGAGATTCCGGGACCGGGTGCACCTTATAAGGCAGTAGTACCGGAAATGTTTACTGAAACAAATTTGGCGACGAATATAGCAGAGGCGTATTATGGATATTATGAAAAATCTTATACAGGGGTTGCTCCTGTTAGTAATGAGAATTGGACGGGAGGAGTTGCTACTTCTGTGATAAAGAGTGCGGCTTTGGATAATTTGGCAGCAGCAACCAAGACAATCATTCCTAAATATATTCAAGAGAAAAGGGAAGTAGACCGTAGTGATATACTAGCTTATGATTTTAACGATGACGCTAATTATGATTTTGAAAAACTGATCCGAAATTTGACAGGTGGAGTAGATAATACGGATTATCGGTCTTGGTATACAGCCTTTGAAGCAGCTGTTGTATATAGGAAAACAACTCTCAAAAACTATTCCGGTATCATTCATAGAATGTTTACTATGGAAGGTTCGGAAGGACTTTCTACATATATACCTACTGGCGCAAGCAATTCTACTATGAATACTTTCTATCGTACTTTGTCATGGTACACTGCTGCCGGATGGGATGGAACCGGATGGTAAGAATAAAGTCAGAATAAAAAGAAAGTGTGCCAACGTTTTGGCACACCCTTTTTTCGGACACAACTTTTGTGATTAGGAAAAATAGTTGATTGATAACGAGTTAGTAAATGACACAAGTACGGATTTATCCGTATAAACATTATTTCGCTAAGGAAACTACTCTTTTCATGTAGGTTTCTATGTAGGTTAATTAATACCAATTGATTCCTACTAATGCGAATTAATAATAAGTCATTAACTAACTCGTTATCAGTCTATGTACACGATTAACATCAGGGGTAAGCAGAACCCGAAAGACACCAAGATGGTCAAGCTGGAGATAATTTTCTTCAAGACTGGTTACGCCCGTGTGCCGAAGGTTATAAACATCACAGGGCTATTAAAAGACTGGGATGTCAAGTCTCAGAGTTTCCGTGTAGGGAGTGCGGAGGCCACTACCAAGAACAAACTGCTTTTCGATTTGCGAACCAAATATCTGCATGTCGCCGATACCTGGGAGATGGAAGGCAGGAACTGGTCGCCCGTCCAGCTATCACATTGCTTCGATGAAATCAAGGCGGCCAAACCCGAGGTCAAAGTAAAGAGTGTCCAGCAGATGATCGATTATCTTGAAGAGACATTCAAAAACAAGAAACGCATCAAGAACGGTCAGATTGTCGACAGCACGACCAATGCTAAACGGTATGTCTATCTCAAGCGTGAACTGCAGGCGTTTACAAAGGAAAAATATGAAAAAGCCTTTTCCTCTTATTTCTTTACGGATATTACAGAAGAGTTTCTTCTTGACTTTGCGTTTTGGCTTAAAGAAAGAGGTATCAGAAATGGCAACAAGGCCGGACTTACACACAAACTAAGGTTGCTCCGTGCCGTATGCAGGCAGGCAGAAAAGAAAGAGATGTACGGGGTGAATATGGATAACTTCCTCTGTCTCGGTGATGATATTAATTGGCCGGAAACCACTTCAAGAGCAGTTCCGGAAACAGTCATAGCTAAAATCGCAAATGTTGACCGTACCTTGTTTACGAAAAAAGAGCAGTTGCATCTTGATTTGTTCCTGTTCAGCTACTATACCGGAGGTATGGCGAATGTCGATGTATGTAACCTGACATGGGATTTGGTCCAGGAAGACCGCATCGTCTATGAACGTATCAAGTTTCCCAAAACAGCCAAACCGGAATTACTCAGTAAAGCAAAAGCCATCATGAATAAATACCGTGGGCAAAGTTATGGAAATTATGTATTTCCTGTTTTTACTCATAAACACACGACCACTTCCAAGAAGACTACACGTGTCAAGCAAATTTCCACACGCCTTTCACAAACCTTGACGAAAGCATGCAAGATGCTGCGCATTAAAGAAAACATCACATGGTATTCCGCCCGTGGCTCTTTCATATCGAAGATGGTAGATGCCGGTAATAATCCGTATGTGGTTGCAGAGATGGCTGGTAACAGCCCATTGACCATCTATAAGCATTACTACAAGAATACAAAGCGGGAAGAAATCAAGCGGCAGATGGAAGAAATGTTCTGACCAGACATATCCATAAAGTTGTAAACACCTTGACAATTTCTCTGATGGATAAATCATACGGTGTAATGGCTGTTAAAAGTCATTGATTACCAATGTGATATTTGCAATATTGACAAAATCGCTCTTATTCTCGATTATTTTCATTACCTTTGTGGTCAATAACTTAAATAGAATTTATATGAAAGAATTGGTTTCAAAAATACAGGAAGTATATGCTACATTCTCCACGGATGCGGCACTTCAGATTGAAAAAGGCAACAAGGCCGCAGGGACCCGTGCCCGTAAGACCTCGTTGGAACTGGAAAAACTGATGAAAGAGTTTCGTAAGCTTTCCTTGGAAGAGTCTAAAAAATAACCTTTACACGTCCGGTCGTTATCACATAATGGCCGGTTCTTCTGCAGATGCGGCATAAAAACCATATTGGCAGAACGACATAATAAAATACGGAAAGCGTTAGCTTTTGTCATGCACCGAAATCTGGTAAATTTCACTTATCCGCAGGACAAACAGTTTTCGCCTATGCTTTTGCGTGGGCTTAACTTGTTTGCGGATAGGTTTACCAGAACCTCGGTGCTACGGGTTATGTCCCACGCTTTTTGGTCTTGGTACATTGAATGCTTGACGGGACTCAAGCCAAATACGGAGATATTATGAACGACATGAATCTGATGGATGAACTTTTGAAAATTCCTGCTGATGCAACTGCCGCCACCGTACAAGGCATAGAAATGCTGCTTATCGATGAAAACAAGGCGGGGGCTTTATTGGAGTCGGATCCTAATGACAACACCATCCACGAATGCCTTTTAAGCAACGGCCGTTTCCTGTTCCAATCGGACAATACCAACCTCGTTGCCCTGTATAAAGTAACAGGAGCATCTGAATAACGCTCCTGTTGCATATAATCACCTTATTTGTCTGATTTCATCCTTCCTGCAAAGGCTTTTGACGGTTTGAATGCCGGGATATTGTGGGCAGGCACTATTATCGTGGTATTCCTGCTTATGTTGCGTGCTGTCTTTTCCGCACGGTGTTTGATGATAAAAGAACCGAAGCCGCGAAGATAAACCTCCTCGCCGTTTATCATGGAAGACTTTACGCTATCCATGAATCCTTCGACAACTTGTAACACGACCTGCTTCTCCAGACCGGTCTGCGTTGCTATTTCCCTGACGATATCCGCTTTTGTCATATTAACTCTTGATTAAATACTGTCAATCCGTTCACAAAGATACATCATTTCCTGAAATATCCTCCTTTTACAAACACATATAATAAACATTAGCCGGCGTCCGTCTCTACTCTTTCGATACAAATAGTATCGAAGTATGAAGCTGACACTCAACCGCAAATTCAAAGGTCAGACCTATACCATAGGCGACCTGTCCATCGACGGCAAATTTTTCTGTAATACCATCGAAGATGCCGTGAGGGAACTTCCGGCAACCTGTCCGGATACTCCTCGCGGCCGTTCCTGTACCTGCAAGGAAAAGGTCTATTCCAAGACCGCCATTCCTGCCGGGACTTATAAAGTTACCCTTCAGTACAGCCCCAAGTACAAGAAAAAAATGCCATATCTGCACGATGTACCTCATTTCCTCGGCATCCTGATCCATTCAGGCAACACCGAGGGAGATTCCGCCGGTTGTATCATCGTGGGAAAGAATACGGTCAAGGGAAAAGTTTTGGAATCCCGTACTACATTCCAAAAACTGTATGCCATGCTCGAGTCCGAAAGGGACATAACCATTCAGATTATATAAATCGAATGGCGGTCAACAGGCTCAAACCACCCAGAAACCTGCGCATCGAGTTCAAACCGTCCCCACGGCAGTATGAACTCTGGAAACTGTTGCAACCGAACTATTGTCCCCATTGTGGCGGGGAGATCGAGCAAATCCTTATCGGTTATGACCAGCAAGGCAACCCTCAGTACAGGCCTCAATGCAGGCATTGCAAGTCGCAGAACCTGCCGCAGCTGATACTGGGAGGCGGAGCGGCCGGCGGCGGAAAATCGTATATCGGCAGCGTTTGGCTGGTGTCTTCATGTATTCGGTTCGAGAATATCCGTGCGGTGGTGGCCCGTAAGACACTCAAGTCGTTAAAGGAATCGACATGGAACACCATCAAGTCGATTCTGAAGGACTGGGGACTGAAAGAGGATACAAACTACAAGATAAACAACCTCGAAGGCACGCTCACATTCTGGAATGACTCGGTCATCATCATGAAGGAGATGGCGGATATCCCCAGCGACCCCAACTTCGAGCGTTTCGGCTCTTCGGAATATACCATCGCCATGGTGGATGAGGTGTCGGAAATCTCGGAACGGGCCGTCGAAGTACTGTTCTCCCGTCTCCGCTGGAGAACCCATGAGACATTCAAGACCCCGAGAATGCTGCTCACCACCAATCCGACGATTAACTGGGTGCGTTCCCGCTTCGTGCAGGACGAAAACGGAGACAAGGTCATCTGCCGCGAGGGTGAAGCGTATATACCTTTTTCCGTGTTTGACAACCCGAATATCGCTTTCCGTCAGGTGTACGAGGCGGCCCTGAACAAGATCCGGGACCAGGCGACAAAGGAACGCCTGCTCTATGGCAACTGGGATTTCGTGGAAGCCAACGATATGGCGATTTATAACAGTTTCGACGGCTCCCGGCATCTCGTTACCGGACTGAAAGAAAAAGCATACGATCCGACCAAGCCGCTCATCACGGTGTGGGACTTCAATGTTGCCCCCCAAATGTCGGTGCTCTCCGCACAAATAGACTATGAAAACAGGAAGGTCTATATACTGGAAGAGATACTCGGCAAGCCGGAGGAAAAGGAGAACAACACACCTGCGTTGGCACGGAAAGTACGCTTAAAACTTTACCGGGACAAGCATATTGGCGGAGTGGATGTGACCGGTGACCCTTCCGGGTTACAACGCTCCACCACCAACGAGGACGGCATCAACAACTATACCATCATCACGGACACTTTCGGCAGAGGAATCCTGCGACCGAAGGTAAAGCTGTTACGCAAGCAGCCTCCGCAGGCTACACGGTGCGAGTTCGTCAACGAGGTATTCGGGGGCTATGAAGGCTGGGAGATACAAATCGATATCAAATGTCGCAAACTTACCCAGGATCTGATTTACCAGCTTCGTAACGAGGACGGTACCAAGAGCAAACAGAAGACCACCGACCCGAAAACCGGTGTCAAATATGAACGGTATGGACACTTGTCCGACTGCCTTGACTACCTGCTCTGTTACTACCTGCGCGACAGCTGGTACAAGTTCAAGAGCGGAGGCGACGGGAACGGGTATGTGGTCTCCACATCGGTAATTCAGGAAGGATTTTCATACTAATAACGGAACAAGGATATGTACAGACGGTTTCTCAATAATGACGACTATCTTGGGATAATTACTCCGGAAGCACTAGCACAACTCACGCGGGGCAATGATGCACGATTCATCCAGGCGGAAGAATCGGCGGAGATGAGCATTGTGGAATATTTGTCAGAGAACTACGAGATTGAAAAGGAACTTGCAAAAGGAAAATATATCGCCGAATACGACCATCGAATTACCTATCCCGTGGGTGTGCATGTCTATTTCGAGGGACAAATCCATGAGGTGATACGCTCCGTCAGCGGCTATCGCAAGCCGGCAACGGCAATCTATTGGGAAGAGTGTTCCGATATCCACGTCGATGCGGGACAAGTTGTAAATTACTCCCAGTTCAACACCTATTATCCGGGTGATAAAGTAAACTACAACGGTGTTGTCTATATTTGCCTTGCCGAAAACGGGTACAAGTTCGATGATATCCGTATCCCGATGGTCGGCGGTTGGATCGAGACGGAAGTCACGTTATGGCAGCCTGTCGAGTATCCTCTGTGGTCAGTCGTTGAATATGAAGGGGCGTTCTATACTTTGATGACGCTTGACTGTTTCGATTGCAATCTTGACCCTATGGTGTCCGACTGTTGGGGAGCCATAGCCGATTACGATTCATCATACAATGCCTACGAATTGTCGGAACACGAATATGTAGTTTATGACGGACGGGTATTTTACCCGGAAACGGATGTGAACGCGGACACGCCGCAAGTCGGTCTAAACCTATCATTACACGATCCACGAAACTACAACCTCAAGAAGCATATGGTTCGATTGGCTATCTACGAGCTCACGAAACTCATTGCCCCGAATAATGTCAGTGTTGTCCGTATGCGCGATTACGAGGACAGCATGAAATGGCTTAATGATGCCGCCAAATTGCGACTTAATCCACAAATCCCCCGTAAAGTCGATGACATGAAAAAGCCGGTTACCGATTGGCAACTGGCTACTTTCCAAACAGATTATGACCCGTATCGAAACCCGTGGCTGACCTAAATAACAGTAAATACCGCTACCGGATTTGTTGTCGTAGTCTTTACCATGAACAAGAAACGAAATTACTGCTTGTTTGTTAGTTCCGTTTCCACAAGAGCCCCCCTGAACGGGTGGCAAGTTCCTTGTAATATGCCGCCAAAAGAAGATATAAATTTGGCCTTTTAGAATAATCCAATCTGCTATATTCCTTACTGCCTTTGCGGTATTTAATAATCTCAAGACATTGAATAATTATTTACTTGTTTTTGTGCCCGTTGGATTTAGGTTTGAATAAGGCATGAAGTCTTATCACGCACACCAACAATGTTTCATAATCAACATGAAAGTAGAGGCGTTCATCTTTCAGACTACATTGAAAGTGAATCCGATAGCGGCATGAAACGGTTCTCCCTACAGGACGGGCAGATGAGCAACTGCATGCTCTCTGCCCGTTTTCTATGGTACAAGGCAATTATAATAAAGCCATTTTTATTTTTCCCTGAAAAAAGTGTCGGTTATTTCATTGCAGAACAAAACATTTTTCTAATTTTGTATTTGAAGAAGTATTCACTCTAATAAACTGATATGTATGACAATGGATACATTGTAAAATGTCGCTCGATTTTAACAAATGATATTTGTTTGAGCGAAGCTTCGCATAAAGCGGACGTTTTTCTTGTGTGCATTAGTTACCTTACATATTCCCTTAAAAAGTGTATTAATAATTTGGCAGTGTGGAAAATTCGTGTAAACACACACACACACACACACACACACACACACACACAATTATCGCGCGTCAATATATAATAAAACATTTAATTTACAATGGATTACCGGAATCAATTATCCGGGGTTATCCTTGTCTTACGACAAAAGTTCCTATAAATACTCATCCTCTGCCATATTGTCTCAAAAAAGGCAGGATATTTTTATGGTCCGACGGTACTGGGGAGCGTTCTCTGCGCCCGAATATCGTCGGTTTTTTGTTTCCACCCATAACAGTCTGAAATCTCTTTTAGTGTTTAAGTATCTATGATTGGAATATATGGAAATAAACAAACCATGCCTGAATCCCAGAAAAAAGAACTTTTTTCCGCAGGTATTACCTATATGGTAAGTGGCGAATATGCCTTTGCCTTCTCCTGTTTCACGCAGGCAGGAAAGTCTGACCTGCCGACACTTTACAACAAGGCGTTATGCTACTACTACCTTTCTCTGTATAATGACTGCCGTTCCCTGCTGTTGGAAGCGGAGAGGCTGCTGCCACCGTTAACGGAACGTCTGCCGGAAAACCTGCCGGAAGCCGTCCTCCGCTGGGAATACGAAAAAAGCCCTGCCGGTTGTCCCATGCCGGAGGATGCTCCCGATAACCTCGCCGCCGTACAACTGTTGAGGCTGAAAGCGAAAGTGTCGGCCAGACTGCACCTGCACACGGAGGTGCGGACTATCCACGCCCGTTTGGGCAATAAATATCAACACATTGAAGAACTGATAAAAAACATACAACCATGAAATACAGTGACATATACAGACTTTATTCGACAAGTCAGCCGAAGGATGCAATTCATCAGGCGCTCCGGGAAGTGCCCGTCGATGACAGCGACGAACAGTACGAAGACCGTTCTCCGTTGCATCTTGCCTGCCAGTATGGAGACACGGAGGGGGTCAAGATACTTCTTGAACGTGATGCCGAACCCAACACGAAGGATGCAAACGGTTCCACCCCGATTCATATCCTCGGCAGAACCAGTGCCGGCTGTGCAGATGAAGACAAACTGAAAGAAATAGCCGTCATGCTCATAGAACAAGGAGCGAATATACCGCGTTCGGCCAAGAATACGACGGCCCTTATCGAGTGCATAAGGAACCGTCATTTCAAGATGGCGGAAGCGATCATAGATTCCGGAGCACGCGTCAACTCAACCGACCTTAACGGCGAGAACGTGCTTTTCGGTTTTTGTGCCGCTTCAGGCGACATCAGAAGGGATATCCGGTTCGCGAAAAAGGAACTGGACGAATCCGTACAATACCGTTACCCCGAAAACAAGATAGAGGAAATCAGGAGCAGGATTGCAAGGCTGGAGGATGATGGCGAAACCGCCTACCGACTTGCCAGAAGGCTTGTTGAAGAAGACAAGGCCGATCCGGAAGACAAGTCAAACAGTGGAAAGACAGCCTGGGATGCCGCCATAGAGAACAAGGCGATGAAGATCGCGGCCTTCCTTTCCGGAAGCGACCCCGATGTTGACGAACTTTCGGCCTTGCACGGCAACATGGACATATTCCAGGCTATGTACATGAAGGATATGGAGGCACTGGATGCCATTCTGCGTTCGGGTGCAGACCTGCAGACGGTGTGTGAGCACAAGGATATGTATGACTTTGAAAGCAAGTCGCCCCTCGCTTGTGCGTTCAGTTGGTTTGACAGCATACAGGATGCTCCGGCCATGATTCTGAACGGCGGAGCGAATCCGAATTACCGTTTCCCGAATGAAGAGACGGCTTTTTCGGTATGGGTGAGTAAGGACTATTTCTGCAAGGATACCGAGGTTTACAAGGGGCTGCTTGACCTGATGAAGGAAAAAGGCTGGAATCCCGAGCTTCCTGTTGATACGGAAGGCAACACGGCACTTGCCCTTTCCTGCCGCCATACCGGCTACAGGTTGGGTAAAACGGCATTCGGTTGGCTGCTCAAGGGAAAGGCCGACCCCAACGCCGCCAATCTTTCCGGCCAAACTCCCATGATGATTCTCTTCGGTGGTCATAAGGCGAACGAAAAATATGTGCCTTACGGCTGGTCAGCCGGTTCTGACGACCCCACGGAAATCCTCGAAAAGCTTCTCGAAGCCGGAGCTGACGTGAACAAGACGGACAACCGGGGAAACACCCTCCTGCATTATGTGGCGGCATGTTGTCGTGACAGCATGGCACAGAAAGCGATTGAACTCCTGCTGGACTTCAAGCTGCCTGACGTAAATGCCGTAAACAATGAAGGCAAAACGGCCATGGACGTGGCGGCAGACTACAACAATGACAATCTCGTAAGACTATTATTGAAATATTCTTAAACAAAGATATATGGACAACAACCAGACATTTCTCAATGCTTGCCGAAACGGGCAGAAAAGCATTGTCCAGATATTCCTGAAAAAGGGAGGAATTGACATCAACAAAAGGGATCAGGAAGGAAACACTGCTCTTTATTATGCCTGTCAGAAAGGTTACAGGGACATAGTGGCTCTGCTTCTTGACAACGATGCCGACGCGTCATGTATCAACAACCGTTCCGAAAGCCCGCTCCACGCGGCGGCACGGAGCGGCAACAAGGAAATCCTCGGGAAGCTGCTCCAGAAGGGGGCCAACATCAACGTGACGGACAATGAAGGACGAACCCCGCTAATATGCCTGCTTGACAACAAGCGTACAGATGCCGCCCTTTTCCTGATGGATCAGGGAGCCGATACGGAGGTCGCCGATGCCTCCGGCCACAAGGCCATCGACTATGCCACAGCCCACGGGCTGCGGGAAGTGGTCGCCCGACTCTCGTGCGGGAATGACCGGGATGCACGTGGCAACACCCCGCTTCATCAGGCCGTGTATAACGGACAGGGTGAAATTGTCCGCACGCTGCTCCTGTCAGACAAGTCCATGCTTGACTCGACGAATGACGGCGGAGAGACTCCGCTGATACTCGCCTGTATGCAGGGGAATCTTGTCATGGTCAACCTTCTTCTCGGGACCGGAGCCGATCCCGGCAAAGCTATGCTGAGCGGCAATGCCCCGATACATTACGCGGCCATTTCAGGTAACCGCTTTATAGGCGAGGCTCTGCTGAAGGCCAAAGCTGCGGTTGACGCACAGAATGACAACGGGGAAACCCCGCTTATTCTTGCAGCCAAGGAGGGCCACAACGATTTTGTGTCCGTCCTGCTTGAATTTCACGCGAATGTTAGCATCTCAGACAACCTCCAGCACACCGCCCTGTACTATGCAGGAGAGCGCGGCTTCAACGAAATCGTGGAAAAACTTCTTGAAAACGGAGCGGAATAAACAGGTAAGATATTCATTAACAAATTTAATATTAGAAAGATATGGCAGAAGAAACCAAGAAGACACCTCAGACACCCGAGGAAATCGCAAGAGAAGCACAGGCTCAGGCCATGAAAGCAGCACTGGAACAGGCGCAAGCCTTGTATGGCAACGTACCCGGATTTGAAGGCACCGACCTGATGAAGATGCATGAAAAGCTGATGCAGGACTCGGCCGAGATGTTCCCGGGAGTTGCGGAGGCACAGGCATACCAGGCAAAGATGATGGCAGAATCCGCCCAGGATCCCGAGGCGATAATGGAGACCTACAGCAAAAACATCGAGTTCGCAGGGAACATGATGCAGCAGGCAATGAATGCCGGATTCATGCCGGAAGGTTTACCGGATTTCTCGGACGGTTTTGACGTATATGCAGGTTGGGAAATCACCCGCAAGGGCGACAACAGCCTGACACCTGAACAGAACAGACTTCTGGCTTATGGGGCACCTCTGTTCCTATACAACGATGACAACGTGGACTCCCTTGAAAGTACAGCAGGCACGGACACCCTTAAGGAAATGCTTGAGGAATGGTGGGAAGTTACTGACAGGAAGAGTGCCCTGGAGACCATCTCATGGCTGCTGAACGAAGGCCAACATGCCGGTGCGGATCCGGCCTTGACTGAAATCCGCCAGCGTGGAATCGAGGCCATCACCGAGGAAGAAAAGGCGGACGAGGACAGCAAGATCGGCGATGCGTTCACGATAGCTGAATTTGTAATGGGAGTAAATGAAACGACGGAAGCGGACCTGCCCGAAACCGTGCTGGCATGGGACCTTGTACGTGCCGTGAACATGGCCCGTTGGGCTTTCATCTGCGGCTACATCAATGAAGACGAAATGTGGGAAGCCATCAGAACCACTGCCGGCATAGCCAAGGAATCCTTCAATTCGTGGGAAGAATACGGCAACAGCTTTGCCGTGGGACGCGGAATATGGAGAGGCGAAACAGATGACTACGAGACTGCGGATGAAGTCGTGGGAGCGCTTCTCAATAAAGAAGATTCCCCTTGGAAGGCAATCGAATGGTAGAATCCGAAAAAAATAGGATCAACAATATCTTAAAAGTTTTACGATTATGGCACTTTTCAAAAATGCAGCAACAGAATGGGAGAAAACCATGACAGAGAATGATCTTGACCAAATGGAAGCACAAGGTCTTGACGTAAGTAAATACAGGGAGAAACTGGCCGCACGGCGTGCAAAGGAGGCCGAAGAAGCCAAGCGAGACAGGGAACTGTACAAGAACCCGACACAGCTTGACAAGATGAAACCGTACATGCAGACGCCACGCAGTTCTGAGACCGAGTTCTTCAAGAAACTTGCAGGAAAGGCACCATGGCTGGGCAAAAGCAAGTGGTTGAGAAAATTCACGGAAGGATATATCGTTTACGCGGGGATTGTCAGTGCCCCGGCAGAGGCGTGGAAAGGCGTGAAGCACAAGGACGACTCTTTCCATGGTATTGGCATATACGCACTGGACAAGGGACACATGAACGATGTGGAATGGCTGAAGAGAGTGATGGAAAAGCTGCGCAACATGTGTGAAGGCAGGCAGCCGGTAGCTCCCGGATGTGAGGGCGTAGTCAGTCTTGCCAAGGAGGAGGACTGCTGGTCAACCGTGAAACTGAGTGGTGAAATCGTGGAAGGCGCCGATGTGGAAGTAAGGAAACTTGTCCTTTATTACAAGGAACTTCCCCAAGGCTATCTTCCTTCAGACGGCATCGTCCCCCACTTCTACTGGGAAGGGACAATCAGAGTCATACCGGCTGAATTGTATGTCTAAATCCATCTGAAAATATGATTATAGCCGTTATATGTATTATCGTGGTACTGCTCATAATTATTTTATGGGCAGTATTCACTAACAACAGCCTTATTGCAAAGAAGAACCGGGTCAAGCAATGCAGAAGCGGTATCTGCGTGGTCCTCAAACAGAGGAATAACCTGATCCCCAATCTTGTCGCATCCGTAAAGGCATACATGGGGCACGAGAATGAGATTCTCACCCGCATTGCCGATTTGCGGTCAAGGGCTTCGAACGCTACAGAGTCCGAGCAGATAAAAAGCGGTACGGAAATGTCCTCGCTTCTGTCAAGACTGAATGTGGCGGTGGAAGACTACCCGGAGCTGAAGGCGAACCAGCAGTTCCTTCATCTTCAGGTCCAGATCGAGGACATGGAAAATGAGCTGCAGGCAATCCGGCGCACCTACAATGCCGCTGCTACCGATTATAACAATTACATTGAAATGTTTCCGTCGTCGATAATCGCATCCTGGCGCAAGCATGAGCAGCAGGAGTTGATAGAGTTCCCGGAAAGTGAGATCAAGGAAGTGAAAGTGGGAGAATTATTCAAGTAAAGCATGGAAGAAAGTCAGAATATAGATTTCAAGGGCATTTCCCTTCACATGAAGAAAGAGATGTCCCGTATCAGGATGCTCCGGATTGTGTTCCGCATCCTGACCTCCATTGTCTATCTGTGTACCGTCGTGTGGTTCGGTTTCTGTATCTTCGGCGGATTCCTCGTGGACCGTACTGACTATGAGACTTCCGTCACCACGGGAAAATACCTCATGATAGGCTTTGCCGTATTTTTTGTACTTCATTTCGCATTCATGAAATGTTTTGCCGCGCTGAACAAGAGGGAAACCTACACGATGGCCCACATCATCTACCTGCTGTTCCCGGGAGCAAGGTACAATCCTTCCGGTTCCATACAGCCGAAAGTCTTTGCGGACAGCCGCCTGTTCGGAACGGCATTGTCATCGGGCAATTCGGTAAGTTCGACCTGTTACGGCCGTCTTGACATTCCCGTCGGAAATGACATGATGACTGTCGTGGATGCCGGTGTGACTTCAGCCAATTCGAAAGATTTCTCGGCCTTCAACTTCCTTGAAGTGCCGTACCAGTATTTTATCCGTCCGATATTCGGAGTCAGGATAGAGAGCACGATGCACAGTTTCAGGGGCATGTTCGGGTGCTGCAAGCTGAACCGCACCTTCAGGGGCTACGTGATGCTGCTGCCCGACCATCTGGAAAACAAAATCGGCTACCTGGCGCAAACAATCCAGGGAATGAAGGAAAAGTACGGGGCAAAATTCGTACATTTGGAAGACCCGGAGTTCGAGAGGCATTTTGCCGTGTACGCGGATGACGAGGTGGAAGCCCGCATGGTGCTCACCCCGGCGATGATGCGGAAGCTGACCGCCCTGCGGAAATCCTTCAGCCGTGACCTGATGCTCTCCTTCAACGGGAACATGTTCTACTACGCATCCGACACTCCGGACGGTTTCTTACGTCCCGGCAGGAAGTCGCTGGATGACGAACATCTGCTGGAACAACTGTACAGGGAGGTGAACTTCTGTCTCACTGTAGAAAATGGAATCAAATAATCAACAATAATCGAAAACGAATAAAAAGAATTACAACATGAGCGAACTTAAAAATCTGTCAGCCATTCTTGAAGGAGGTGCTGTTCCGGCCGGTTATAACGGGAAAGCAATCGGCAAATTGTCTAAGACATACCTCAAACTGGAAAACCGCAAAGTAGTAAACCTCTATCCCATCAGAACCGTGATGCACGAAGACAGCCGCTATTGCCTGTATGCCTGCCCGTTGAAAGGGACTGAAATTGACGAGGCCACCCTTCAGAGCATCAAGGCTGAAGTGGATACGCTGGAAATCGGTGAAATCCGTTATGATTCCGTACAGTCCTGTGGCTATGACTATTACATAGTAGATCCTGATACAGGCCGTCATATACTGACAGGACAACGGGATATGGATTCGGTAATGGAAATAAGCGATCATTATGACGGCGTCATCCTGTTCAGCAAATCGGTATTCTCGCCAAGAAAGGCCAATCAGCTTGATTGTGCCTATGCCTTGATCGGCATTGAAAAACAGCCCAACGAGTTCAAGATAGAGGCTATTCCTAATAGCGCGATAGGCCAAGCACCTACGATACTGGAATTTGAAGCTCCGCAGGAATCGCCTGCTGTCGAAAAATACAGGTCGGCCATGACGGTCCTGTCCATAATCATCACCGCGGCTCTGCTTATCTGGTACTTTTTCATAAAATAATATCACCGAACGAATAACTTCACTAATATCCGAATATGGCTACATTCAATTATTCTTCCAAATCGTCCATCAAGGACAATCTGACTGAAATCCTTGTCGGTGCCGGACTGATAATAGTACCGGTAGTTTATCCTTTCGGTATAAAAGTCGGTACACTTCGCATCCTCGGACCGTTACCAACAGCCATCATCCTTGCCCTTGTCGGACTGTACATGCTGTTCAGAGCCTGGCGGAAGATACATAAGGCCCGCAAGTTGGCTGCCAAAAGCTGTATCATCACGGTTGACGGCGATAAGGTGACATACCCGGTCATCGTGAAAGGAAATGTTGAGATGCGTTCTTTTACATTGTCGGAAATATCCAGTTCAAACTACAATTACGACAATGGTATTCTGACAATCACCCTCGCCAACGGCTCAACGGCCAAATTTGACGTTGATTTCTTTGACGGACTGCCACAGCTTAAAGAATTTGCGGCGCTCTTGAAAAAATAAACCGGTGAGATATGGAATGGTTGGATAAAATAAAGGATTTTCCGAATCTGATACAGCAGGAACCCCGCTACGGCTATCTGGTCGTGGCGGGCCTGCTTCTGATATGGCTTGTCGGTGTCATCTGTGGCTGGAAGTGGACGTATTCCCGTCCGGGTAGTACAGGAGGTAACTTCTGGATGAATCTGCTCGGTCCGAAAACTTTCCGGTTCTGGCTGGGAGTGATTCTTGCCGTCGGGATAGGACTGTCTCTGTACCTGTTCTCTATTTCCGGCAAATAGCTGAGTGCTCTTTCCCGGATGCCACCTGTAAACTTAAAAAGTGATTGAGTATGAAAACAATTCCAATTATAACCTTCTTCCTGTGCACGGTGATGTATGCCCATGCACAGCTTAACATCGTTCCCAAGAACGATGGACTGAAAGAGTACACGGTGACAAATGCCCACCCCTATGACAGCCTGACGAACGTGGAGAAGCGGAGTTTCACTTCCCTTCCGGGACAGACCCTGTACATGCATGGGGTAAAAAATGACAGGAACGGCTACTGGGATGCTTTCTACACGGTCAATTTCCTTACCGGGGATGACCGAACGGTGTACAAGGCGGTCAACATCAGTACCACCCCTTCTAAAGAGGTAGTGGGGAAATATTACGAGGTAGTGAAGGTCTGGACAAAGACAGACTACCTGTCGGCTGGATGCTGCCTGCTGCTCCGTGAAAAAGAAAGCGGTGATGAGATGTATTACAACCCATTCAGGTATCCGCTGAGCATGACCTGTATAGGGTATTATGAGAAACTGAAACGCTTTGTCGGACAGACATTCCTGTCACTTGCCAAGGCCGTCGAGACCGAGGACGGTCAGGTAATCACCCCGGCTGAAGGTGCGGAGTACCGTTGTGTGGACATCGGCCTGAAGATGAACAGTGACGGGGCGTTTCTGCTGATGGAAGGTGCTGACGGTGTCCGTGTGGAAGCATTTCCTATAGGCGGTGACGAGGTGTACGAGTTTGTAAGCACGGCACGTATCGGCCAGCTGGAAAAACGGTACGGCGAGAAATACGGGAAGCTGATTGCCTTCCGCAAGGTCGATACCGGCATGACGAGGGAAATGGTCATCGCCGCGTGGGGCGAACCATACCACAAATCGGAAGTCAAGAAGGAAGGCAGGACTCTGGAGACATTGCGCTTTTCCGACAACCGCTATGTTGAACTGCTTGACGGGGAAGTACAGTATGTGCGCATCTATTGAACGGAGCGCAACCTTTATCTGTAAAGTCACAGGCAGGGCCTGCATTTATCGTATATTAACAGATGAAAGTACCAAGGAATCAGGGTAAAATACCTATCTTGCGCAAGAATCTTCAATAATTGACGACTCAAAAAGAAAGAACTATATGGAAAAGGATAATATCAAAGGATGCTTTGTCTCGTCCGTGTTGCTTTCACAAAATCAATGGGACAAGAAACAGTTCATCCATGACTTCGAGGAAGACTGGGGAATCGTCCTTACCGATGACGACGACAACGGGGACGTACTTGTCGGAATGTTCAGCGGCATGACATTGGCAATAGCCATCATGCCCGGTCCCGTACCCAACGGAGAAGCGGAACACTATGCACAGGGCAACTACCTGTGGAAAGATGCAACAGAAGTGGCACGACAACACGAGGCTCATATCCTCGTATCCGTGACCGGAGACCAATCCAACCTGCTGGAGAGAGCCAAACTGTTCACCAGAGCCACGTCTTCCTGCCTGAAACAGTCCTACGCTACAGCGGTATATACCGACGGTATGGTGTTCCAACCCGAATTTTACAGGGATATGGCCGCACTCCTGCAAGAAGATGAACTGCCCGTCATGGACTGGGTATGGTTCGGCATCTACCGCACACAGAAAGGAATCCCCGGCATCTATACCTACGGACTGAGAAAATTCGGGAAAGAGGAAATCGAAGTGTATGCCCCTGCCGATCTGAGTGACATCCGTGATTTCCTAATGGACATCGTGCATTATATCCTGTCGGATGATGTCACCTTGCAGGACGGGGAAACCATAGGATGCTCCGAAGAACAGAAACTTGCCATCACGCTTAGCGAAGGCATCGCTTTGGACGGCATGACATTGAAACTTGAATATCCGGACGAATGAGAAAGGTAAAGGGAAACATAAGAAAAATGCTTGCGGCCATCGTTCTCACGCTGCTGTGTTGTTCTGCCTTCGCACAGCGGATCGTGGAATCCGGTGACTTGCGAACCACCACGGACGAACAGCATGGAACAGTCGTCCATTATCTGAAGGGCGGAAAACGTCCGCTATCGGGCAAATTCCGTATCTTGCGGGGGCAGGATGAGGAAATAGTGCATTTTTCCAAAGGGGTTATGCAGGGCGAGTACAGGCGTTTCCGCAACGGCAGCCTGCGGGAAAAGGGCAAGTATACCGACGGCAGACGGCATGGTCTGTTCGTTTCCTATCATCAGGACGGAAAGACACCGCAACGGGAAGCACCCATGCAGTACGGGAAGATAGACGGTACGGTAAGGACATGGTTCAGCGACGGGAAGCCGGACATGGTTCAGGAATATAGGCAGGGCAAGCGGAACGGCAAGGAACAACGCTTTGACCCGAAAAGCGGCAAGCAGATCTACGAGGCAAACTATACCGACGACCGGAAAGAGGGAAAACAATGGAAAATCAGCGAGGATACCACCGAGAGATGGGTCAGCAAAACCGTCAGCCACTATAAGAACGGCGAACTGGACGGCCCCTACGAATACACGGCCCACCTACATGGCAAGCTGTACGCCTACAAATCCGGCTCGTACAAGAACGGCTACAAGCACGGTTCGTGGAAAGAAATCGACCGGGACGATATCGCAGTCCAAGGCGAATACACCGAGGGACGCGAGACGGGACACTGGATACGATATGATATCATAAGCGGAGAAATCCTGAACGAGTGGGACCGGTAAAATTTAAAAAACATGGAAATATATACTCCAAAACCCAAAATCAAACTTTCTCCTGTGGTAAGAAACGGGAGAGAATTTGTCGAAGTGACTTTCGGTAATGACAATGACATCCGCTTGTCGCTGTCGAAGGAAGAAAACGTACTGCTTGTCGGTGGCAGAGCTTATCTGCCGGCAGAGAATTTCGTGCTTGCCGAGTTCTTCGACCGCTATGTGAAAATGGCGTTTATAGACTATTCCGCCATCAAGGAAACCGCACCCCGTAAAGAGGAAGACAAACGGCCGCCACTGCCGGAAGGTTATCTGGAAAAACTCCAGCAAGTGCGTTACAGTGACCATACCGTAAGGGTATATACCTCCTATTTCCGCGATTTCCAACAATATTTCGAGGGGCGTAAGATTGAAACGGTTACTCCCGACGAGATAAACGACTACCTGCTGTATCTCATCCATGAGAAAAACATATCCTCCTGCCAGCAAAACCAGCGTATCAACGCCATCAAGTTCTATTACGAGAAAGTTCTCGGTCAGGAACGGCGGTGTTACAAGGTGAACCGTGCCAAACGGGAGAAGACGCTGCCCGACGTGTTGAGCAAGGAGGAAATAAAGAAAATACTCGACGTGACAGTGACAGACCTGCGTTTCTTCTGTATGTTCTCCATACTCTACTCCGCAGGGTTGCGCATCAGCGAACTGCTGGAACTGAAACCCGGCGACATCAACGAACCCCGCTCCCTGATACGGGTGCGTCAGGGAAAGGGCAAGAAGGACCGCTACACCCTGCTGTCAAAACCGTTGATGAAAAAGCTGACGGAATATAACAGACTATACAAACCGAAAGTGTGGCTCTTTGAACACAGACCGGGCGAACCTTTCACCGAGAGTATCGTGTCGAAACGGTTGAAGGCTGCGGCTCGGGAAGCGGGAATCACGAAACGGATTTATCCGCACCTGCTGCGCCATTCGTTCGCCACCCACTTGCTGGAGCAAGGAACCGACATCAAAATTGTGAAAGAGCTTATGGGACATAACAACATCAAGACAACGGAAAGGTATGTCCACATAGCCGACACTTTCAAAAGCAATATCAAAAGCCCGTTGGACGATCTGTTGATGGAGGAAGACGAGGTCTGATACTTAAAGAAAATAACAACCAAATCGGCTGATAGTATAACGTTAGATGCAATTCTTAAAAGAATAGCAGAATAATGATGTTAAAAATAGAAATTCAGCAACAAAATGAAAGATAAGGATTACATAGAAACAACCATTGTTCTTTATGGCGACTTTGATATACAAGACAATAGCCAGTGGAAAGAATGGCTCCAATCCATGAACGGATATATGGAAAAGTTATGTTGTCCACCTACTCATTTTGCCGCCCACAACGAGAAGGTATTTACTTCACTCCAAATTATCCCCATACAGAAATATCGTAAAAAACTGGAAAAGTCTTTCCTTGAAGATAACAGCATCAATTACATGGAACTTATGCAGCTCCCGGAGGAGTTTGAGCTTGCGATGTATGACTATGTTGCCAGAGGATGCAGAATAAAGGATAAAATTATGGATGAAGCCAACATTCACCTAAGCCTGCCCAACGACCTGTTTTTGAAAATAAATCAGGATGAATTCATTGAGGAGCAGAAAAAATATATAACTTTCAGACATGGGGAAATCTTCACTCTTTCAAATGACGAACAACCGTTTTTCTACGTTACAGGATTGAAAGACAAAGAAGATTTTGAAACGCTGTCTGTCATAAAAAGATTTTAATATGGAGATAAGGCATACACATAAGGAAATCCCGTGCGTGGAACGGAAATTTCGGCTGGCGGACTTTATCCGGCTGAACTGGGACAAATATGCCGAGCATCCGACCGAACCTATCCGACCGGAGCAATACAAGGCGGTCAATGCCATCCGTGTGTGCCGGACAGCCGCTTTGGGGGTTGATACCTATGTCTGCCCTGAATGTGGTGAGGTGAGCGAGATATATCATAGCTGCAAGAACCGTTTTTGTCCCACCTGCAGCTGGAGGGATACCATGCTGTGGGCAGAAAGGGTAAAGAAACAGATGCTTAACATACCGCACCGTCATGTGGTAATGACACTTCCGCATCTTCTGAACCCGCTAATCAAACGTAACGGCAAAGAACTGCTGAACGTGCTGATGAAAACCTCGGCAGAAACGATGAAGGACTGGATTGAAAACAAATACTCTTTGAAAGCTGGAGTCATATCAGTACTGCATACGTTTGGTGAGAAAAAGAATTACCATGTCCATGTCCACATGATTGTCACATGGGGAGGTATCCACAAAAGCACAGGAGAACTGGTCGAAATCCAATCCCCTTATGTAAGGGTCAGTTTCCTACAAAAGAAGTTCAGGGAGAAATTCAGGGAAAGGCTGAATTTCATGTACAAATACGGTATATTGAAGCATGATTTCCGCAATGATGATGAATTTGCGGACTTTAAGCGCAGCATGTATCAAAGTTGTTGGACTATCAATCTCGAACCGCCCATGAAAATACCATCCCAAGTGATTTGCTATATCGGAAGATATTCCAAAAGGGCTTGTCTGAGTGAATACAAGATTACAGCGATAGAAGGAGAATACATCAGTTTCCGCTACAAGGATTACCGTAGTTCTCCCGACAAGCATAATCCGGAGGAAAAAATCCTTACGTTGCATTACAGTGAGTTTTTTCCCAGACTGCTGCAACACGTTCCCCTTCCATATTTTCGGATAGTAAGGTATTACGGAGTGTACTCACATAAAAGTACTGTCCCGGAAGAATACCTATACCAGGAAGATACGAAAGAACCTTGCACTGACACGGTAGAAAATGAATCGGAATATGAAAACCCGTATTATTGTAAACCCTGCCAGCGATACAAGATATACCATTGCACGACACTTGTCCGTCATGGAACAAACAACAAAGAACCGGAATGCCTGGTGTTCCAAAGACCGGAACTTGTCAAGCGAAAGGTCGCATAAAAATAACAGTAGAGGGATAACTATGCCCTGTCGTGAAAAACAGGTCAAAAACACTCTCGAAACTATAAAAAAGGAGGTTTGAAACATGAAAATGAGTATGAAAAGGAAAGTTCCTGACGAACTGAAAACCCTAAAAAGACGAGGTGAAACGCTTCGTGAATAAAGGGGAAAAATTGAATTTCTAATAATAATGATAGATGTAAAAAATGCATCTAACAACGGGATGAACTGCCTAAACGGCAGCTATCCCTTAACATTATCAGTAAAAAGAATATGAAACATTTGAAGAAGAATTGCATCTATTTTATTGTGATTTTTACTATCGCTGTGGCGTGTGGCTTTGCGGGACTTGTAATCAAGGAAGTGAACAAAGGTACATTTTATGATCTGCCTACAGAAGAAGCTCTTAGCTTTTGTGTGCAGCTAGGACTGACAGCATTTACATCTCTGATTCCATACAGTTTGAGCGTTGCAACCTTCCTGGTCTTTTGGGCTATGGATAGAGAAAAGTGGACCGGTTTTTTCCGGACATTGGCAATCGGTCTGATTCTTGTCCTTCCTTTGTCGGCAATGACTTATTATTATGACTGGTTTGTGCGTCCACAGATGATGGTCATATCCGTCGGAAAAATAGTTGATATGAACCACAGCTATCCCCGGTCACTGGCGGACAAGTACGGTATAAGCATAGAACAGATATTGAACAAAAAGCCGATGTCTATGTCTAAAACAAAGCTGATAGCCCAGATTGATTCTCTTGAAACATCTTTTCAGGCTGATATTGACACATGCGGTCTGCTGCTCTCAATACTTCCGGATACCTTAGCATCAAAAGCCTATGACAGCTACCGATTGAGAGAAATCGGAGTTGTGTATCAAGATGCCGTTCATCCTGTTGCCAACGAAGACAGTCTGAGGTTGGTAGCACATACAGAATTGTACCAGCACGCAATCGGTGCATGGGAAACTTCAAACGAACTGCGACGTCATAGACTGGAATATTTTGGCAGGACTCTCAATACCGGGTATATATACATCGCTTATATCTTGTTTGCCTTCTTAGGTTATCTGCTCCGCTTCAAACCGATAAAGAAAATATTGACTGTCTTTGCAATACTGATTGTAGCCGCCTGGATTTATCATGAAATAAATTCTATTGTTCAGGAATATGCAAAGAAACTAAATACGGAATCCCATCAAATTGTGGACGACACCTATAAAGAGATAGATGCGATAAGGGAAAGCAAACAGAGAGAAATGAAGACAGACACACAATTAGAATAATTGTTTTAACTACAATAAACTAAGAACCATTAGATTAAATAATGAAAAAGATATAATACTGATAACAACGCAGGATAACGGTAAGCCATTCCCTGCTGAACATTCAAAGCTTGAAGGAAAAGATTGAACAAAAAAAATAATGCCATGAAAAAAATCAATATTGGAGATTGGGTTACACAATATAGAACGGGTTATTGGAAAGTGAAAGAGTTGCATCCGAAGTACTCACCATTCGATTGTGACAGGTTGCACAAAGGCGAACCAATTGGTGTTGAAGCTGTGCTACAGAAAGCTTTCAACAATACATTCAAATTTAACATGGAAATGTCCACATGTGATTTGTCGCTGTGCCAACATGTAACCAAAGCTGTTATGAGAAAGATTGAAAAGTATTTCAAGGAACATCCTGATGATGAAATAAAATTTGAGACATCACAACTCCCTGTCCCGCCAAACGTTACTGCCATCCACTTGAATATAGATGATGCCCAACGCGATCACATTTCATCGCTATTAAACATTGAGTTACCTAATCTAACATATCCAAAGGTAAAAGAAATCTTGTCCGATAACGGTTTGACAGAGGTTTTGTGCGGAGCAGAAAACACGTTGCTCTTTCTCTACGGATATTCATGGGAACAGAATGAAAATTTTGACATGATTTATTCCAAATACGATTTTAAGAGAAAGTAAAACTCAATGGCAAAATAGCGAAAGCAATTTCTTAATTTACTTATTAAAGTAGTTATAAGACTGGAAGAACATGAGAATGTATTACGTAATCGGGGTTCTTATTACACTATTTCTTGCAAGCTGCGGAGAACCGCCTATGCCGCCAAGCGATGAGGAAATGATACGCCACTTTGCCACGCACGAGGCGGCGTTCCGTAAGGTGTACGAAATCATGTCAGAGAGTTCAGAAGGTAGTTTTCACTACCCGCCACTTTCTCCTGACGGGATCATTATACTTGATTCAATAGAGCAAAGTGATACATCCTATGAATCAAATGACGAACAAGACATCCCGGTATATGGGCTGTTAAAGCCAGACCGAATCCTACTCGACTCCCTGTTATCAGAGATTGGATGCGGTTTTATCCTTGTTGATCGCAGGGAATGGGAAACGGCAGATTCGGTATATGTGAGCCTTTTTATGCCGTACTACTCCCACAGTATCGTAGATGCAGGAACGTCCAAGAGTTTCGTTTACGATCCCGGATTGAGAAGCCGTCGGAATATCCGTATCACCGAACATGGCGACCTAAACGAGATCTACCGCAGGACGTACAACGACACCACGCTTTACAAGCCCATCAAGGAAGGTTGGTACATCGAGTTAGACCATTTACGATAACCTGAAATGATGAACAAAACAATATGAAATCAAGATTGGTATTAAGGATATTGTGGGGACTATGCTGTCTGCTATTGCTGTGGATGGTTGTCAGTGATTCTATACAATTCTCAAAGCATCCGGAACTTTACCCGATAGGTTGTGAAGGATTAGGTTGGAGCTATGAATCTTCCGAAAACTATATCTTTACAAGCCGGGTGGCGATTGGTTGGAGTGCCATCGGCTTTGTCGCATCTGCCTGCTATCGTTTCAAGTATAGCGGAAAAATACTGTTGGTACATTTTGTACTGACACTACTTCGATGTTGTTGGAATTGTATAGTCATTTATGGATAGGGGTTTGCTTTATTGTCCCTAACTAACGATTAAACGCCGGGAAACTTTCGGGCGAGACAGCTCCACCGACCTTAGGGAGAACGTCCAAACAAGCATCCCCAAAAAATGCTTTTGAGCATACCATAGAAAAAAGGAAGACCGAATGTTCTGAAGTTTCTTCCTTATGATATATATTTGTAATTGAGCGAAATGAAAAGATTGCCATAAACAGCGATTGGCTGCCGAACATTATGTTTAGAATGAAGAAACAGGAATATAAAGAGCAAGAACGACATTATTATTTCTTCGACTATCTGTTTTGGTTGGGAGAAATAACATGGGAGCATTATCACAAGGTCAGTTTCAAACAACCCCGTGGGAGTGATATGCTGTGGGCCTGTATCACGTTTTTTATATTCATGCCGGTTCTGACCATAGGCGGTCATTTTCTGGATGACTTGGCATTCGAGGTGTTTGGAGCCGTTCTTCTAATCGTGTTCTCCGTTTCTGTCTTCATGACAGACCGTCTGTTCGGCAAAATATACCCGCCTTCCCGGCGGAAAGCGGTCATGCAGCATTATGCGGGACGCAAGTTCAGTCCCTTCCGGCGCAACCTGTTCTTTTTCCCTCTCTATTTGCTTCTTATTCCCGCAATGGTTTTATTAGGAACTGCTCTGAAATGGATAACTGAAATACTCAAATGACAAATAGAAGAAACATATTCAGCCGTTTTTTCCGCCTGTTGGTGATGCTGCATAAAATTTCCTACGCGCATTTCACGGAATGGAACAATAAAAGGAAGCGAAAGGCATTTGCTGCCGGAATATACTTCCTGAGCATCCTCCCGGAATTCGTCCTGTTGGCCGGCACATTTCTGGCGGCAAGGGGACAAGACGGGTATGTACATCTGGTAAACGTGCCACAAAAGGTTGTTTTCTACGGTCTGGCGAGTCTGGCGGTGCTGCTGTCAGCCATCCCTCTGGGATTTTTTGACGACAAGAAGATATGCAAGGAAGTCCGGCAGGAACTCCGTGAACGTCCCCGTTACTGGAAACGAGCAATAGCAGTCTATTGGGCAGTTATCGTGGCTATGGTGGTGGCGGCGAATATTGTGTTTCCCACTTTTTCGGACAAGACAATGCCGCCGGAGAATGAGCGGACTGAAGTACCGCAAAGGTGGAGGGATTACCTTTCACTACGTTTTGCCATAGTAGCCCGTCAGGAAACGCCCAATGAAGTCTTGCAGCGTCTGATCGACCAAGACGGGCGCACGACACGCTACGGGAAACCAGTCTATGCCATGCAAGTAAGAAAGGAGGACATGGCTGGAGAGTTCCGTGTAGGGTTGCTGAGCCATGCCACATTCGAGGAAATCAGAGACGGCAGACGAAAATTTGTAGAATGTACATGGGTTAAGGGATATACGCCTGACAGCATTAGGATATTGCTGACCGTTTGGTACGAAATGAAGAAAGTAGAGCTTTGTCCGGTGGACTCTTTGGAATGGACGGAGGATATGGAGTTTTAAGATTTACAGAAACATGAAAAAAGTAATAACGGCCTCCGGCAAATGCTATGGGTATAACGTTCAAGATAAATGTGCAATTTATTTTGAATGAGTATGATGAAAAGTAGAATTTTAAGCAGAAAAAAAATAAAGACTATGAACGATGAAATGTTTCAGAGAATACTTGATGAAATAAAAAGTTCGTCAAAAACGATAAATGTGCTGCCTCTGGATGAAGCAGCAAGGCAGGCAATGAAAGAGAAGTACCGGATCAAGAGCGGTAGCCTGATGGCTGCAATCCTTGAAAACACAGGTGGTATAGTCATTGACAACTGGATAAGGCTGTACGGTTCGGGAGAACTAAACTTTGTCACTAGAAACAGTCTGTTCCCGTTCAACGAGATAGTGATCGGCGAAGACATACTGGGAGGATTGTTCATCTGTCTTGACGACGGCAATATCGGCTATTTTGCCCCCGACTGTCTGGAGATGGAAGATATGGAGATAAAATTTGGACAATTCGTCTATTGGTGTCTGCATGGCGATACGGATAAGTTCTATACCGATTACAGATGGGACGGCTGGCAGAACGATGCTTCGAAACTGAAGAGCAGTGAGGGCGTAGCTTTTTATCCTTTCCTTTGGGCTGAGGCGGAAAGTCTGGAGAGCAGAGTCCGAAAAGTCGTTCCGATGGATGAAATCCTGAGACTTCAGTTTGCCTTTCTGGGCCAGAATGACAAGAATGAGTGAATTCATTGCTATCCTCTGACACAAAGCTGCAAATGCGCTTAAATTCCTCATGATTTTCATGGGAGGGGGATTTTTTGTGTTACGGAAGAACTTGTACCCCAATGTAGTGAACTGACAAAATGTTGCTAAACTATGATTAAAAGCATGGATTTCCATGTGGAAGGCGTATTGTATTACAATAGTGCCAAATTTCTGTTATTATTAACAAATTAAATGTGACCAGTTGGAATAAAATCGGTATCTTGCATTTATAAACAAAATAATGAAATTATGGGACTTGGATTCACCATTCACACTAAAATCAAGGATATTGAAAAGTTTCAACAGACTGTAGAAAGTCAGGCTGTTGAGTCCGGTTATAATGCAGAGCACGATGAATCATCTTCGACGGTAAGTTTTTGCAGGCTGGGCGACTTGTTCCTAAATTATCAACATGAGGGAGAAGGAAATACAGACAACGTCATTTCCGTAAACGGAGACTGCCAGACCAACATGCTTGGTCCCGGCTTCCACAAGGCAGCAATAGAGTTCATCGACAGACTTCAACAGGCGACCCGTACCCGGTTTGAGGTTGAAGACGAGACGGACTATTACACGGAAAGGGACTTTGAGGCCATGAAGAAGAAACATTTTCACAAGTGGCTGGCCAAACTGTTTGAAATCATCCAGGAGCAGAAGGACAAAGGCAGCACGTCTTTGTTATTCTGTTGGGATATCAATAAATATTACCCTCAATCAGACAACGGCATTGTCATTTCACCTTTGGGTTCTTTCTGTCTTTCAGAGGTCGTTAGGCGTATCCGGGAAGAAGGAATCGAATCTTTTGCCGATGATTTCTTCATCTGGAACAATTCGGAACGTGATGCACGTTTTCATAGAGGCATGGCCCTGAATGCCATGTGGGAGGACTGCTATTTCATGCCGTCAGAAAGAAGTGAAGAAGATGCCCGTATCAACGGGTACATCATAAGCGAGCTGGAAACGACAGCATCACTTGACCCGTCTCTTCCTTTCCCCAAAAAGGAATACGAGGAACTTTGCAGACTCCATGGTTGTGTTCCTGTCCCGACTGACGGGATACCGCCCTACGAAACGGAATTTGCCATCGGCTACCGGCGCGGAATTGTCAACCATAAGGTCGGGAAGATCAGGTTCAGCCTACCGGGCAGCTATCTCGAAGATACGGATGAAGGCACCCTCGTCTATTATGATGCGGCTGCAGACAACTGGCACACGGTTAGATGCACCGGATACTCTACCGATGGTGAGCCGGATTTCCTTGATGTGGAAGAGGAAATGATTGAAGAAAGGGAATTTGACGGCGGAAAATACCGCCTCTATGACATGGGTATCGACCAAGATTCAGAGGATGAAGAACCTTATCCCGTTTACAGCTGTCATGCACTGTGTCCCAACCAGTACACCCTCTTCACGTTGTGTGCCTCCCGGTTAGAGGACCTGAAAAAACTTTCAAGTGAATTCCTCCCGACTTTGGTTGCAGACCAGCCTATAGAACCGGAAAAAAAGCAAATCATATATACCGGAGAGAACATGAATGACGAATTGATGGAGCAGATAGACGAATGGCACAAGGCCGAAAAGCATCAGGAAATCATCGATGCACTGGAACAGATTCCGGAAGCCGAACGGGATTTTGAAACGACCGGCTTTCTTGCAAGGGCGTACAACAATATTGAGGAATATGCCAAAGCCGCGGAACTGCTCGAATCCGTCAGGGAGGAAGGCGCTGAAGATGAACGGTGGAATTTCAGAATGGGATATGCCCAGTATTTTCTGAACAATTATCGGGAGGCCCTGGATTATTTCAGCAAGGCAAGGGAACTTAATCCGGAAGATGAATACACCCTGAGTATCATCCGTCAGTGCAATATGCACTTGCCGTTAACCAGACGAGTGAAAGAATTCTGGAACTGGTTTGTAGAAAACGAAGAAAAGCTGTCTGGCATGATGAATCCGAAATCCATGGAGGAAGCTGATGCCTTCATGGAGTTTATCAGTAAAGGAACCAATCTGATATCGGAAGACATGCACTTCAATATCGGAGGTGACCATGAGTTCACGTTCTCGGTCGAAGGATGGCCGGATCTCTTCATCATCTATCCTTACATCATATCCTGTATGCCGGAGTGTCTGAAAGGCAAATGGAAGTTCTTCCCCTTCAACCCGGGCAAGGTCGGGTCTTTCGCATACCGTGTACACGATACCGATGTCGATATGGGCAAGATCATGGTAAAAGCATCCTATGACGAAAAAAGAGAAAACTTCAACATCAGGTATTACGACAAAAATCTTTGTGCCTTACCGGAAGAAAATAGTGACGGAAACTTTCATGTCATTTTGGAACTTGTACTGGGAGAAGGTGTCTCATTCAAATATGTCAATGGTATAGAAAGAGCGTCAGGCATTGAGGAAGGCATGATTGCCTTGTCCGGGTTGAGACAGCACATAGAGGAAACCGTGAAATCCCACGGCCATGAATTCTTCGAGAATCCGAAGGACGTTTATACGGGATATCAACTGACCCCGAAGGAAAGTGATGAACTGCGCTTCGATGTGATAGTAGGATCTACCTGTCTGAGCTCCATCGTAGCTGACTATTATCATGGTTCAACCGAGATATTTGACCATGCCAACGGTTTCGGTGCACAAGCTCTTTACATAGTCTTCCAGAATGGTGCTGGCGAAGATAATATATTGAACTTCCGTCATGATCTTGAAGACAGGATAACAGAAGAGATTCTTGAACCGGGCAATCTCGGTGTGATAACAGGGGGTGCAACCGGAACGGAATACAGCTATATCGACCTGTTTGTCTATAACCAGCAAGTATTTATCTCAACTTTGCTTCCTTTGCTTGATGAGTATCCTGAGTATTCTTTCTACCTTTCCGAATTCTGTAGGCAGGGTCAGTTATGTAGACTTTCAGACAGCGAACCATGGAAAGGAGAAAGTCCTGATGGCATTTCGTACAGTCCGGGAGATGATACATTCTTCAGTCAGATAGAAGAGTGGAATGAGAAGGACGAATACACGAAGTCTATCAGGGCTTTGGAGGCAATACCTGAAGAGCAACAAGACTACAGGATAAAAATGTTGCTTGTAAGTGCATATGAGAATTATGCCATTATCGGTGACAATGATGAAGGAACAGAACGCTGGAAAGGAGACAGAGTTCTACTAAAGGCAATAAGACTTATGGAGACCGTGCGTGACGAAGGTGAGAAAAATGCGAACTGGAACATGCGTATGGCATACGCATACCAATATCTTATGAGACAAGAAGAAAAAGCGATAGAATATGCCAAACGCTGGGCGGAACTTGATCCGGAGGACAGCAGTGCCAAGGAAGTCATCGAAGAGTGTATGGAGGAGATTTCGAAGCGGGAGAACAGTTCAAACGTGAAGGAATCCGATACAGTGGAGCCATGCGCCACAAGCAACACGCATATTGAAACAAGAGAGACTGAAAATATCGAACTAAGGGATAAGAATATGGACAACAGACAGAAAGAAGCAGCTCTGGCTGCAATGATAGCCTGGCTCTCGCACTCGCAGGAGTTGGGACATAAGCCAGCGGAGATCGAGTGTACGGGAACATTCGTACTGCACGATATGACCTACTACATTTTCAAATACAAGGATACCAAGGACAGTGAATGGCTGCTGGGCGTGAATGGTGGATACGAAGGAGACAGCTTGTCAGACTGCGGCCATACCTTCAGTGAGATGGAACCCTATGACGAAAAGACGGCTGTCAAGGATGCTACGGCCCTTGTCGAGATGGTGCGTTCCTACTGGATGGAACAGGCAAAGCAGGCCGAGGAACGTGAGAAAAAGGCCGGCACATTCGTGGGATTCGCCTTGCTCTCCGACAACAGCTGGGACAAGGAAAAATACATCAGAGATCTGAAAGAACAGTGGGACATCACCGCTGAAGAGAAATCTGACGAGGAACGGAACCCCGAGTCACTGGTCTTCGACGTGGGTGACATGATGGCGGCGGTAAGCCTGATGCCTGCCCCCGTACCTAATGGCGAAGCCGAAGAATGCGCGAAGAACAATTACATGTGGTCGGAGGCCGAAAAAACAGCCAAAGAGCATAAGGCCCACATCATGGTTGCCGTTATCGGCAAAGAGGAGTCCCTGATCGAAAGAGGTAAACTGTACGTGAAGCTGTTGTCTGTCTGCTGCCACCAGAAGAATATAACCGGTATCTATACCAGCGGTGTCGTTTTCCAGCCCCGTTTCTATGAAGGCTTTTCCGGAATGATGAAGGAGGATTCGCTGCCTATATACAACTGGATATGGTTCGGGCTTTACCGTACCGAAAAGGGAATCAGCGGCTACACCTATGGAATGGAGTGTTTCGGCAAGGACGAAATGGAGGTCCTTGACGTGGATGCCGACCCGTCAAAGGTGAGAGACTTCCTGGCCAGCATGGCAGGATATGTTCTGGAATACGATGCAGTTCTCAACGACGGAGAAACCATAGGCTTCTCTGCTGTCGATAAACATAGGATAACACGTGGACAGGGTGTTGCCCTTCCGGACAAAGTGACTCTGAAAATCTCATACGGCAGCGAAGACGATGCCGATGGCGGTCCCGATTTCCCGGATGACACGGATGAAGTGATGGACGATGCGGAAGGCCATCTGGAGAAGTTCAAAGAGAAGGATCTGCCGTTAGATACAATTACGGCCTACAATCATCTGGCAATATATCTACGCTGGTGCATGGTAAATGACCTTATGAGGGATGATTTTCTTGAACAGTTCGGAGACCTTGTGTCCCGGATCAAAAGCGGCTCGGCCGATGATGACCTGAGGGTGTTCATAAAGGACAACCTGAACGGGCAGCTTACAAGATTCCTGTTCAATAAACAGGGCCGTGCATTTGCCGACTACTATTATGGCAGTTACTATGGCGCCAACGAAACTCCATTTTATCCCGGAGACATTGACAACCACGCCCTGGATTATTTCGGTCCGGAAAGGTATCATTCCGATGAGTTCAAAGAGGAAGCATACCTGTTTGTCCCGTATGACGAGGATTATTACCAGGCAATGTCACAACGCATAGACAGACGCTTCGCCAACTGGCAGGGGCTGCATATAGACAAAGATACCGTTGAGCCAGACGAACTGGCCCGTGCCTTCATGGATTATCTTGATTGTGAATGCACCTATTTCCCATCCATGAGTGACGATGACCCTATCATGTCAGCCTATACCTATGCCCAACGGCTCGGCGTGCGGGAAGGCTTCATCCCCGTTCTGGTCAATGTCGATGAAGGTTTGTGGGAAAACATAATCGGGAACTCGGATCCTGACAGCGAAAGCTCGGATGATTACACATTCAACCGGGAAAAAGTCAATGAATTCCGCAGAAGGCTGCTTGAGGCTCCTGTCATGGACGGGAAATCCATCCTTGACAAGCTGACCGGGCAGGACAACGATGATATTGATGAAGAGCCTGAAGGCGGATTCGACAACAACCGTTATTCGAGCTACTGGAATACCGATACGAACATGACGCATCCGCTGATCCTTGCCCGTATTCCGGTCACGGAGCCGTGGAAAATATTCGCGTACCTGCCATTCGGCAACTGGAACGACTGTCCTGCAAACCCCGAACTGATGGCCATCTCAAAGTATTGGTACGAGGAATACGGTGCTGTTCCGGGAACCTTTACCAGCGACCAGCTGGAGTATGAACTTCCAGCTCCCGTTCCGGAAGACAGAGCAATGGAAGCCGCAATACAGCAATATGCTTTCTGTCCGGATATGGACCAGAGCTGTGACGGCATAGGCAGTCTTGCCGACACGTTGCGTCAATCCAGAATATGGTATTTCTGGTGGGATTAACCGATTCTTTCACATTCAAAAGCATTTCAATATGAATCAAGTATTTCAACAAGACCTAAATACAAAGGAACTGCAGCCCGGAGGACCTTTACTTATAAACCTTCTGTTCAAGGAACCGGTTGAATTGCCGGATACGCAGAGGGTGGCTGATGTATGCCGGAAGCATTTCGGCAATGTAGAATGCCGCGAAGGTGATGACAAGTCTGTCTTCATCACAGCTTTGGACCACATGGTGGAGTTTGAGGACGGGAAAGCACCCGTGCAGTTCCTGATGACTTCGTGCATGGACTTTGACGGAAAGACCGTGGACGACTTCACCCGGAGCCAGATGTGGGACTGCCAGGAAAGCCGTGACCGTATCCTTGAGGAATGCCGGTACAGTATGCTCGCTACGGACTTCCTTGCCCGCGGCCTGTCTTCTCTGGAACGTGCCAATCTGGAAATGGACTACCTTGAAGCGCTCGCCGAACTGTTCCCGTCCTGCGAAGCGTTCTTCTTCAGCGGCAGCGGGAAACTGTTCGAGGCGGAGGAAATCCGCGGCAATCAGATAGAAGGTCCTGACCGGTTCATCCGCTATGCCGTAAACGTCCGTTTCTTCACGATTCAGGGTTCCGACGACATGCTGGTCGATACACTCGGGATGAACACGCTGTTCCTGCCTGACCTGCAGTACCACTTCCGCGGACTTGATCCGAACTGGATAGTGAACCATGCCTACAACGTGGCTTCCTATCTGCTTACAAGCGGCAACGAAATAGATTCGGGAGAAACCATCGATGGAATCAAAGACGGTGATATGGACCGCAGCATCCAGTGGAAATGCCAATACGAAGACGCGCTGATACAGCCCAAGCGTCCCGTACTTGACATCAACACGGGAGAATATGCAGCCGGGAACAGGGAATGATTTACCAATGACCAATTAACTTGTTGCGTATGCCATTGAACTTGACAGAAGAACAGATATTGCAGCTCGCTCCCGACGACTCATCTGTAAAGGCCGGCAAAGGACTTGCGACCTTGAGCAAATGGGTACTGAAGGAATGCAGCGGACGTGCCGTCTGGGGTCATTGCCAGGGAAGCGGAAAGAATCCCTACCAGACGGTGATAGACTTGAATGACATTGCGTTCAAGTGTTCCTGCCCGAGCCGCAAATTCCCGTGCAAGCATGGGCTTGGCCTGCTGTTGCTGTACGCCCGCCAGCCTGACCAGTTCACGCAGGCGGAAGAGCCGGAATGGGTGACGGCGTGGCTTGCCAAAAGAACGGAGAAGGCCGAAAAGAAGGAGCAGAAAGCCAAAAGCGAAACCCCTGTGGATGAAGCGGCTCAGGCCAAGAGGCAGGAGAAGCGGCACCAGAAGGTACTGGGAGGCATATCCGACCTTGAGGTATGGATGAAGGACCTGGTGCGCAACGGATTCCTGAATGTTCCGGAACGTGCCTATACCCTGTTTGACAACATGGCCCGGAGGATGGTGGATGCCCAGGCACCGGGACTTGCGGGGAGACTGAGAGCCATGGAGGCTATAGACTTCGACTCGGAAAGCTGGAAATCCGACCTGACGGAAAGCATGGGCAGGCTGTACCTGCTCATGCAGAGCTACAGAAACATGGACGGCCTTCCCGAAGAATGGAAGGACGAGATACGCACGCAGATCGGATATCCCCAGTCCAAGGACAACGTCCTTGCCGGAGAGCCGGTGGCGGACAGCTGGCTCGTGCTTCACAAGCAGTCCCGTAAAGTCAACGATATCAATACCGACATCTACTGGTTTTACGGAAAGGAAAGCAGACTTTTCGCCAGATACCTGAGTTTTGCCGTTGCCGGTACCTTTTCCACCGAGAACTGGATTCCGGGCAGTGCCTATAAAGGGGCGCTATGCTTTTACAACGGCACGGGTACATGCCGGCGTGCATTGTTCCGGGAGTCCGTACTCGCGGAAGAAAACTTTGTGCCGGCGTGCAGCCCTAACCTGAAGCAGGCTGCCGCGGTGTACCGCACGGCCATGCTGACGAATCCGTTTTTCGAGGACGTCCCCCTGCTTGTGGATGACGTGAGGGTTGCCCGTAACGGGAAAGACTACACGCTGCTGGACAACGCGGGCAATGCCGTCCGTGTGGCGATGCCCGAGGAAACCTTCATCGACATCCTCGCCATTACCGGCGGCAATCCGTTCGCCTCGCTGGTCATTGTAAACGGGGATATATGGGAACTGAAATCCATTTGGTACAACAAAGAATATCATACTTGGAGAGATGAACGTAACTGAACCTATCATACAGGCTGCACTGCTTGGAACAGCCAACCGTGAATTCGTTCCCGGAGCCTTTCCCGAGTCCCTTCAGACTCTGGTTGACGGGATCCACGGGAAAGCCGAAGACACGGAATCGTTCCTGTACATGACAGCCGCATCCGCCTTCGCCTACAGGCGTGCCGGATGGGAACCGGCCGGAGCGGAAGGCATTGTCCCCGTGAAAACAGCCCCGGAAGAGGAACTGCCGTATTTCGACAAGGACCGGAGTCAACTCTTTTCCAGACTCCACGGTACACGCTATATGCTAGCCTACGCCTACCGTCTGGCGCAGGGGTCGGGAAAAATCATTTCGCCCGAATACCTCCAGCCGCTTATCCGGCGTGCCTATGACCGCAACAATCCGTTGCGGTTTGAAGAACGCAGGCTGCTGAAAAATCTCGTCGGGAACAGAGGCTTATGGCTGATCAGGCAGATGGGCCTTGTCGGAGAGGAATGCGGGATCACCGATTCTTGGGATACGGCCACCCACGGCGAGCGTAAGGAGATGCTTGCCAGATTCAGGCAGCAGGATTCTGCCGCAGCCCTTGAACTGCTGCGGAAAGACTGGAAGAGCGAACCGGCCAACCAGCGCAACGAGCTGCTTGAATGTCTCCGGATAAACATCAGCAAGGCCGACGAGCTCTTCATACAGGAAGTGCTGGAGTCGGACCGCAGCTCCATTGTCAAGGAAACGGCACGGAAACTTCTGTGCATGATTCCCGATTCAGCCATGGTGATGCGCTGCTGCGAACTCCTGCGTGGACATATCAGACACAACATGCTTACCGGATGGTCATACGACGAGATCGGATACACCCCGGAGATGAAGGCCATGGGGCTGTCCGAGGTAAGCTCCAACAAGAAAGAGGGCGATTCCGAATTCATCCTGAGGCAGCTCGCCGAACGGGTGCCTTTGAGTTTCTGGTGCGAGGTATATGGCTGCGGTAAGGAAGAGGCCGCGAGAAAATTCGCCAAGCATCCCCCTTTCAGGAAGTTCCTGGAGCTGGAGGACCCGATACTCAACTTCTCGGACGGGCTGTGGGCTTTCCACACCCTGAAGGAAGACCCTTCCTATCTGCGCAAGCCGGAACTCGTGGCGATGCTCACTCCCTCCCAGCGGGAGGAAATCAGCTGGCCGGAAACGGTCCGGGATTTCGGATTCATACCCGACTCATGGTACGGCAACGACTACGAGGCATGGGGCCCGAAATTCTCTTCCAGCGTCATGTCTTGGATTCTGAAAAAGGATTACCTGTACTATGCCGCAGACATGGCGGAACGGCTTGTCATGCATATCCCGTCACATCTAAGGAACCTGATCAAGGCCAAGGCCGCCTCTTCGGCGGAGGCTTCGCCGTCCATGAACGAGTTCTGCTCGAAGATGCTGGAATTCATGGATCTTAAATCTGAAATAGACACTTTGTTAAATGAAAAATAAATATTGATATTCATATGAGCACTTTACTGAGACAACATGCCGAGCAACAGTTTGCAGAGGAACTTCATGAACTGAAAAAGAACGAGACCAACCCGATTCCCGAAAACTGGGAGATGTCACCCCAATCCGTGGTCACCTACCTCATGGGAGGGATACTGAAGAACGGTTTTGAGGTTTCACCGAAATACATAGGCAACCGCCGCCTGATGGAGATTGCCGTGGCCACCCTTGTCACCGACCGGGCGCTGCTTCTGTACGGTCTTCCCGGTACGGCCAAGAGCTGGGTCAGCGAGCACATGGCGGCAGCCATATCAGGCGATTCGACGCTGATAGTACAGGGTACCGCCGGAACGGGAGAAGAGGCCATCCGCTATGGCTGGAACTATGCCCGTCTTCTCGCCGAGGGGCCGAGTGAGGGTGCCCTGGTACAGACCCCGGTGATGAAGGCGATGCAGGAAGGCAAGATCGGCCGCATTGAGGAGCTTACCCGTATCGGTTCTGACGTGCAGGATACGCTCATCACCATCCTTTCGGAGAAGACCCTGCCCATCCCCGAGCTGAACAAGGAGGTGCAGGCCATCCGCGGATTCAACATCATAGCCACGGCCAACAATAGGGATAAAGGTGTGAATGACCTTTCAAGCGCACTGAAACGCCGTTTCAACACGGTCATCCTCCCGTTGCCCGACACGCTTGAGGAAGAAGTTGACATTGTCCGCCGCCGCGTGGAGAGCTTCGAGAAAGTGATGCAGCTGCCGGCAGAGAAACCTGCCCTTGATGAAATCCGTCGTGTCGTCACCATTTTCCGTGAGCTGCGTCAGGGAGCCACCGGCGACGGCAAGACGAAGCTCAAGAGCCCGAGCGGCACACTGAGTACGGCAGAAGCCATATCCGTGGTGAACAACGGCCTTGCCATGGCCGGCTATTTCGGTGACGGCCAGATCCATGCGGAGGACCTCGTTTCAGGCATCCTCGGTGCCGTGGTGAAAGACCCTGTACAGGACAAAGTGGTATGGCAGGAATACATGGAGACAGTGGTCAAGAACCGTGAGGGCTGGAAAGACATCTACAGGGCTTCAAGAGATATGATTTGATTGACGTATTTTGCATGAGACAAGTAATATGACAGACATTCATCTATTGGGAATACGTCATCACGGGCCGGGCTCCTGCCGGAACATCCTGCAGGAACTTGAGCGTATCCGTCCCGACCTCATACTGCTTGAGGGACCGGCGGAGGCCGAGGCTCTCATGCCGTTCGTCTCCTACGGGCAGATGAAGCCTCCGGTAGCCCTGCTCGGCTATCAACCCGATGTGCCGCAGAATGCCGTATTCTATCCGTTTGCCGACTTCTCGCCGGAATGGCAGGCTTTGCGCTATGCTCTCCGGGAGAATGTCACCTTACGCTTCTTCGATCTCCCGCTTGCCCATTCCCTTGCCTTCGAAGCGGAAAGGAAGGATGGCAACGAGCCTGTAGAAGCGGATGATGAAGCTATTAAACAGCCGGGTGATCCGTTTGACCTGCTGGCAGAAGCTGCCGGCTATACTGACGGTGAATCGTGGTGGAACATGAACATAGAACAGCGCAGAGACGGCAGCGGCATCTTCGAGGCCGTCAAGGAAGCTGTGACCGCGCTCAGGGAAGCCCTCCCGGAACATACCTCCCGCAGGAACCTTGTCCGTGAAGCGTGGATGCGTCGCATGATACGAGCGGCCCAGAAGGAACCTTTCGGGTGCATAGCCGTAATCTGCGGGGCATGGCATGTCCCGGCACTGGAGAATATGCCGAAGGTGAAGGATGACAACGAGCTGCTGAAAGGGCTCCCGAAGGTAAAGGCGGAATGCACGTGGATTCCGTGGACGTATGACAGGCTCACCTTCCGCAGCGGTTACGGGGCCGGCATAGACTCTCCGGGATGGTATCATTACCTGTGGCATCATCCGGAAGATGACGGCACCTGGTGGGTCAGCCGTATAGCGGCCCTTCTGAGGAAGAAGGACATGGACATCTCGGTGGCCCACGTAATCGAGACAGTCCGTCTGGCGCAGACGACAGCTGCGTTGCGTGGATTGCCCGCCCCGACGCTTGAGGAATACAACGAGGCGGTGACCACCGTAATGGGCTTCGGGGACGATATGCTGCTGCAGCTCGTCAGGGAATCGCTCATCGTGGGCAACTGTCTGGGCAAAGTGCCGGAAGCGGTACCCAAAGTCCCTCTCCTGATTGACGTGGAACGGCAGCAGAAACGCTTGCGTGTTCCTTTCACGGCGGAAATAAAGGAGATGACACTTGACCTGCGCAAGGAGACCGACCTGGAACGCAGCCTGTTCTTCCACCGCCTGGCCCTGCTTGACATAGACTGGGCCAAGCCGGAAACCGCAGGCGGCAAGGGTACTTTCAAGGAAAAATGGAGTCTTTACCATAGACCGGAACAGATTGTCTGCATCATAGAACGGGCAGTCTGGGGCAATACCGTGGAGGAAGCCGTGCAGAAGTACGTCTCCGACCGCATGACCGGAATCACCAGAATCCCCGAACTGACGGGACTTCTTGACCGGGTCATTCCGGCCAACCTTCCGGAGCTTGTGGAAGCGATGACCATCCGTCTTGACCGTCTGTCGGCGGCATCCACAGACATTGTGGAGATGATGGAAGCGGTTCCCGACCTGGTGAACATCGTCCGTTACGGCGATGTCCGCAATCTGGATTTCAGCAAGGTGGGCAACATGCTCCGGGCCATGGTGGCACGTATCCTTGCAGGAGGTCTGCTCGTCTGCATCAACATCGACGAGGAGGCAGCCGGAGAACTTCTTGAACACCTGTCGGCTACCAACTATGCCGTATCCACGCTTGATGACGAAGAGCTGAACGGCATGTGGTATGGGTTCGTGCAGCAGATCCGCAATTCATCAGGAGCGCATCCGCTGCTCTCCGGGTACGCGGCACGCATACTCTACGACAAGGGCAGGATATCGCGTGAAGAGATGCGTGACACCTTGAGCTTCTATTCATCGGTGGGCAACGCACCTTCCGACATCGCATACTGGTTTGAGGGATTCCTGCGTGCATCAGGTTCGGTACTGCTGCTGGACGACAACCTGTGGCAGCTCGTGAACGGCTGGCTCTGCGGTTTGAGCGACGCAAATTTCATAGAACTGCTGCCGGTGATCAGACGTACATTCAGCAATTTCACTACAGCCGAGCGCCGCAAACTCGGCGAGAAGGCCAAAGGATTCGAATTGAACGGAACCGATACCGGAATCGCCTCCGGGGAACATTCCTGCAATGACGGGGATGCATCCAAAGTAATACCCCTGCTCGGCAGACTTCTGGGAATCGGATAAAAAAGGAACAGAACATGGAAACAGAATATTTGAAAAGATGGCGTATGGCTCTCGGCGGGAATGCCGCTGACGGGACGGGTGTAACGCTGACGGTGGAAGAACAGCGCCTTGACAGTTCGCTGGAAGCCGTCTATGACAGTGACCGCCGCGGCGGACTCGGGTCGTCGGCCCCAAAGGTAAGCCGCTGGCTTGGCGATATCCGGGAGTTTTTCCCACAGACCGTCGTGCAGGTCATCCAGAGGGATGCCATCAAGCGTCTGCATATCGATTCGCTGCTTACCGAGAAGGAGATGCTGGCAACAGTTGTCCCTGACGTACATCTGGTAGCTACACTGATGTCACTCGGCAGGGCCATTCCCGAAAAGAACAAGGACATGGCCCGTCAGGTTGTACGCAAGGTCGTGGATGACCTGCTGCGGAAGCTCTCTTCCCCGACCCAGCAGGCCGTCACCGGTGCTTTGAACCGTTCGGCGAGAAGGCGCAATCCCCGTTACAACGAGATAGACTGGAAGACGACCATCATAAAGAACCTGAAGAACTACCAGCCCCAGTACAAGACCGTCATTCCGGAAGTCAGGATAGGCTACGGCAGAAAATGCAAGGCTCTGAAGGACATCATTCTCTGTCTCGACCAGAGCGGTTCGATGGGAACCTCTGTCGTATATTCCGGCATCTTCGGTTCGGTACTGGCCTCCCTGCCGTCCGTCAATACGCGTATGGTGGTGTTCGACACTTCGGTCGTTGACCTTACCGATGACTTGCAGGACCCGGTTGACCTGTTGTTCGGTGTCCAGCTCGGCGGAGGAACCGACATAGCCAGGGCCCTGACTTACTGTCAGGGTGTGATCACACGGCCGCAGGACACTGTGCTGGTACTGGTGACCGACCTCTATGAAGGCGGTGACGAGAAGGAGATGCGCAAGCGTTTCGCCTCCATTGTGGCCAGCGGTGTGCAGCTGATTGTGCTTCCGGCCCTGAACGATGACGGGGCGCCCTGCTACGACAAGCGTAATGCCGAGTATCTTGCCGGTCTGGGTGTTCCCACATTTGCCTGTACGCCTGACAAATTCCCCGACCTGATGGCTGCGGCATTGAGCAAGCAGGATATCGGGATGTGGGCATCAAAGAATATCAAAGAAAAATAGAGGAATATGGAACTTTCAGATGAACTGTACGACAGAATCGAAGAACTGTCAGAAACGGGAAATGAGGCGATGGAAAGCGAAGATTACGCGAAAGCCATCTCCTGTTTCCAAGAGGCACTGGACATCCTTCCTGAACCGAAGGAAGACTGGGAAGCATATCTCTGGCTCGTCGGCTCAATCGGTGACGCCCATTTCATGATGGGGAACTACGGCAAGTCGCTGGAGTTTTTCCGCAAATGCTACAATATCGGAGAGACAGACAATCCTTTCATCCTGCTGCGCCTTGGCGAGAACTATCTGGAAATGGAGGATGAAACCAATGCAACTGAATTTCTTCTCCGCGCCTATATGCTCGAAGGGGAAAAGATTTTCAAGGAAGACTGGAAATATTTCCAATGGCTGTCCGGGCATGTGAATCTCAAACAAAAATAATAACAAAATTATACGGCACTCATGAAAAAGGAAATAACAGACAGAATCAGGCTACTGGGCGGCAACGTAGCAAACCTGAAAGGGAATTCACTGAAAGAGGATCTCTGTGCCATTACATTCGATACGGCCTTGTTCCTTAAACCGGTGGACACGCCCTGGCTGGCTGCCGAAGATACAGAGCCGATTGAAGGTTTGGGCGATTGGGTGGATGAGCATATGGAGTTGTTCAATTCTGACAGGGAGGCGTTCTATAAGGAAATGACAGATACGTTCTTTACCTTGGATGAAGAACCTCGCCGCCAACTGTTTTGGGTTGCCAGACCATTTACGCCATTCCAAAAAGGGACACCGGATTTTGAAGAATGGAATGGTTGGTTTACGGATAATGCAGAGCTGGGTGAAATCATCAAGTATTCAAATTGTGCCACTCCGGATTTTGTAGAGCTGCTTTATACGGACGGTTATCCCAATTACTATCTCATCTGCCTGTCAGATAACGACCCTGAGAATCCTGTCGTCTGGAGTACGGATCATGAGGAATTTTTCACGGAAGTAACCAATGAGGGACGACTGAATGATTTTCTCGACAGGTTCATGACTAAGGAGGAATTCCTGAAATTGGTGAAAAGTAAACTTGAAGAGTGAATATAATAGTTGGATTAATGCTTTATTTTATAGCAAAGCTATAAGAATGGAGAAATTTCTTCAAAATAAATATAATAAGCGGTTTGCCCCCCCCCTGAAAATCAGTTTGCCACAGAACATTATCAACCTCGAAAAATAAAAATATACGACATATGAATAGAATGTTGATACTATACATTTTTTTGTTGCTTTGCGGCACGGTTTCCGCACAACAAACAGTAGAATGGAATGATTTGCAGCCCCTGACGGATGATGCACACCGCACAGTATATTATAAAAAAGACAGTAAACGGCCGTTGCAGGGAAAATATCGCATTATACGAGGGCTTGACGAAGAACACGTGAAACTTTCAGACGGCATGATAAACGGTGACTATCATCGCTACCGTGACGGGGTATTGCGTGAGTCGGGCATATATGTCAAGGGCAAGCGTAACGGTACATTCACGGAATACTACCAAGACGGCGTTACTCCCCGAAAGGAAACACCCATACTACAAGGCAAGATAGACGGAACTGTAAAGACCTATTTCCGTAACGGAAAAATAGAGATAGAAAAGGAGTACAAACAGAGTGTGGAGAACGGGCGGGAACGTCGCTTTGCCAACAAGACGGGTAAGCAGATTTTTGAATCTCATTATATCGACGGGAAAAAAGATGGCGAGGAATGGGAAATCTTCGAGGACGGCCGCGCAATACGCAGCAAGACTACATGCCACTACCGTAATGGAAAACTCGACGGTTCGTATCGTGTGGAATCAACATGGGAGGGTAAACCCTATATAACCATTGAGGGACAATACACCGACGGTGAGAAATCAGGGCAATGGATACAGCATAACTATCAAGATAATACCCAAACCTGCACATGGCATGGTGAAGGTGGGGCTTAAACTTAGATGAAAACCGTCATCATAACACTACTTTTGACGGCTGCATCGGTCATGAGTTGCAAGCCGCCTATGCCTCCGACAGACAATGAGTCCGCCTGCACATCTTCATGCAAACAAGACCAACGGACAGCGGATGTTATTGGCGAAGCGGATATAATAACGGGGATTGCTTCCGATGATTTTCCCTCCCTTTTCATACAAGGCAATCATTTCCAGTTCCAACGCAAGAATGGATTATATGCTCCTTTGGGTATTGGGTTCATGGAGGTCATAGCCGAGCAGAACCCCGTCATACCATTATACCGGACAGCAACGTGCAAGGAGCCGGAAGATAGCATTGCACTGCATCAGTATCCGTTTGACAAGGATATTGCCGAGCGGAAAAGGAAGGATGACAATCCGCAGGAATGGCAGGACGGACAGAATAACGCTTCATGCAAAGATGGCAGATATTACTATCGTTACTCTTCGGAATCAGATACGTTAATGCCCTTGGCATGGAGATCCGGAAGCAACATACATGAATACTTAGAAGAGACGGCAAGTCTGATCTACACTTTTCCCATGCTCCGTTTTAGAGTGTTGGGCTTAATGGCGGGAAGGGCTGAAATTGTACTGAACGAGGAAAGCGGAAAAACGGCATGGATCAACTGTTCATCTGGGCAGATTATGATGCATGGAAACAGGATGCAACGCAACCGCAGCCTCATGCGGATAAATGGTATTCCAGCGAAAAGAACGCATGACTTTGACACCTACTATATCTCTTGGGAAGACTATCTTCGCATGGTGACGGTAGTCTGCTTCAAGGACAATACAGAAGTCCGAAAACCGTTTGAGGTACAAGGCGATACAATAAAGAGTGAACAAGGCTGGAAATTATGGAAACAAGGAGAAGAGCTACTGATAAAAGATATTATAGAATACTACCTTGAATAATGTCGGCTGCCGGACAAACGCCGGGGAACTCTTTCGGGCGGGACGGGGCGCGGGAAGTTTCGGCGAACAGCCGAAGCCCCGTGTGTCAAAGTGCAAGCGCAAGATAGTGAAAACCCTTTCACCCACGTTAGGGATTGCAGGGGAAAAGCCACAGCATAGCGAGGACTTGTAGCGGAAAGCCCGACCCGAAGGGGGAACGCCCAAACAACCACCCGAACAAACTGCTTTTTGGCAAGGATTGCATTTATGGAAAAATACGAAGTAGATTATAGTGAGTCATCCTATTTTGTTTTTTAATACAAACAATGCGATTTCGCCCAATAGCAAAGTCAAAAAGCTACCTATCCAAAGATAATAACCTGTTGACAAATGAAAAACTCCAAGAGTGCTTTCAATGCCCCGTTCGAGAGTGTAAAATAAACTGTGTCAGGCTATAATAATAATAGTTTAACACAGTTTTTATAATATGGCCAATTTGGAAATAGACTACAAGAAAGCAGCCCAGCAGCTGCGTAGCGGTGAAGCACTCTTCGGTAAAGACGGAGCTTTGGCTCCTATGCTAGAACGTATCCTAAACGCAGCCTTAGAAGGTGAGATGGATGCTCACCTTAATAGCGTTGACTGCAGTTCTGGCAATCGTCGTAACGGCAAGATGAGCAAGACCGTACAGACAAAGTATGGAGAGGTGATAGTCGAAACCCCTCGTGACCGTGACGGTTCTTTTAAACCGGAGACAGTTAAGAAACGTGAGACAATTCTTGCTGAAGGTATGGCAGATCAAATCATCAACATGTATGCTCTTGGTACAAGCACTCGTGATATAAGCAAGTACTTTGAGCGTGAGTTTAACACAACCCTTTCAGCAGAAACCATCAGTGCTATAACCGACCGAGTTATTCCCGAAATAACAGCCTGGAAGTCCCGTATGCTTGACCCCGTCTATGCCATTTGCTGGCTTGACGCCATTCACTACAAGGTAAAAGACGATAAGGGTCGTGCAGTCACTCGTGCAATATACAATGTCCTAGGTGTAAACAAGTCTGGTCACAAGGATCTTCTTGGTATGTATATATCTGAGAGTGAGGGTGCTAACTTCTGGCTTGATGTTATGACCGACCTTCAGAACCGTGGTGTACGTGATATTCTGATTTGTTGCGTAGACGGTCTTAAGGGATTCCCTGATGCCATCCAAAGTGTATTCCCGGAAACCTCCGTTCAGCTATGTGTAGTCCACCAAATCCGTAATTCAATCAAGTATGTAGGAAGCAAGCATCAGAAAGAGTTTCTGAAGGATCTCAAGACCGTATATGGTGCTGTAAGCAAGGATTCTGCATTAGCACAGCTTGACATGGTTGATGAAAAATGGGGTGAGATGTACCCCATAGTAATCAAATCCTGGCGCGACAACTGGGAGCGTCTTACGGAATATTTTCAGTATACTCCTGCAATCCGCAAACTTATCTACACAACCAATACGGTTGAGGGCTATCATCGTCAGGTGCGTAAAGTAACGAAGAACAAAGGTGTGTTCCCGTCAGACACCGCACTTGAAAAGCTTGTGTATCTTGCCTATCGAGACATTAGTGGGAAATGGACTATGCCACTGTCTAATTGGGCACTGATATCACAGCAACTTGCCATAAAATTTGGTGATAGGTTCAAGATTATGTAACTTTGCTTGTGAAAGGCTCCTCTTATTTGTATGCAGATGTGAAATCTGCACACAAATAAGAGGGAAAGAATAAAAAACAGAGCCGTGACACAGTTCAGTTTACACTACCCCCGGATGAATGTTCGGGGGATTTTTTTTCTTTTGGGCGTTCCCGTGGGACGG